>ENA-ORSL01000073-ORSL01000073.1-human-gut-metagenome-genome-assembly--contig:-NODE-73-length-111853-cov-21.698358_pt1 | contig 111853 bp, 109 predicted proteins | sample MGYA00242190_ERZ509157 | MGnify/ENA primary metagenome ERZ509157 (study PRJEB26280, sample SAMEA2338664) | human gut metagenome | biome: human gut; feature: human-associated habitat; material... | reverse complement strand
CAAAGGGTAAGTAGGATACTGAGTATTCGTTTTTTCATTTCTTGCTACCTCCGTTATATAAATTTAATCAAGAGCGGTTATTGTGATTGTGCCTTTGAAGCTTTCGAGGCGGGTATTGTATGCCGACTGTTCAAACATAAACTTCAGCGTTATGTCCTTGTCAGACGCGTCGTATATTCTGGTGAAATTAAAGGAATGTTGGTCGTTTGTCTGTGCTATTTTTTCGCCGTCACGTTTTATACGTGTAACCTCACGGCAAAGATCGTCGTTATAACCGTCTGTCATCTGGATGGAGTAGTTACCGCTGTTATTGAACTCGTTTGATACCACCTGGAGAGAGCCGCTTATGGTTACGCTGTAAATATGACCTTTTTTGAGCGTAATCTTATCAAGATAAGTGGATATCAGGTCTCCGATGTTTACCTTTTCATAGATGCCTAAAGCCGCACTGCCGTCATTGAGAAATACTCTCGGAATTCTTGTTTCTGCATAAAAATATCCGGAGCAGGCGCCGTTCTGACCGGCGTCGCCCTTGTCGCCTTTGTCACCCTTATCGCCTTTTTCACCTTTTTCGCCCTGATCTCCCTTTTCGCCTTTGATACCGTCGGTGCCCGCCGCTTTCACGCCGGTGTCGGTTTCGCCGATCCACCAGTTGCCGTTTTCTCCGATGAAGGGAGTTTTTCCGTCACTGCCGCGAAGGGAAGAGAGATCATAAAGGTTCAGCCATACTTCATCTCCCGCGTAACGCCATTGAAGCGTACTCTCGTTTACACGGAATTCGGGCGATTTGCCGTCCTTGCCGTCTGCGCCTTTCTGTCCGGAAGGACCTGTTATATCGGAAAGCGCAACGAGGTTCTGCCATTGACCACCCTCCTGACGCCACTGTATGTATGAATCGCTTTTTTTGACCTCGACACTTTTCCCGTCGACTCCGTTTCTGCCGTTCTTTCCGTCTTTGCCGTCGGCACCGTCCTTGCCGTCGACCCCGTTTTTACCGTCAAGGCCGTCTTTGCCATCCTTGCCGCTGGTGCCGTCTTTACCGTCTGCGCCTTTTTCACCTGCGGCACCTTTGAGCTCGTCAATGGAAACAAGATCGTGCCATTCGGATTCGCTTGCGTATTTCCATTGGATAGCCGTGCCGTTGTTGCGTACTTCGGGTGAATCGGCTTTGATTTTTGACGCTTTGCTCCATCCGGTTGCAAAAACAACACAGAACACAAGAAGCACACAGCACAGTGCCGAAAGAGCCATTGCCAATAATTTTCTGTTTTTCTCCATTTTCGTTCCTCCGATCGGAAAATTTCCTGCGGCGGGCTTTACGTCCGCTCGCGCGCCGCAGAGCGCAAGCGGGCGGCGGCTTTTGCCGCGATTTATTTCGTTTTGTATTTTTCGATGAACAGGGAAACGCCCTGCTTCAATACTTCCATCTGGCTTTTCATATAATATTCGTCGCCGAACATTGCAAAATGCACGCAGGCGCGGATAAAAATGAATATCAGCGGGGTGATTACGTCATAAGGAATTCCGATTTTCGGTTCGAGCAGCTTTGCATATTCCGTGTAACGGCGGTCGACTCCTTCAAAGAATTTTTTGCCGCACTCTATATATTTAGGGTGCGTATAGACCTGATACATAAGGCGGTATTTTTTGCCGTGCTCCCTTGCCGTCCAATAGGGAACCTCGTCTATAAACCGCATGACGTCCTTCGGGTCTGTCGGAGCTTTTGCCATAAAATCGTCCTCGACCTTGGTCATACAATAATCGGTTGACTGGATTATAAGGTCGTCTATATCGTTAAAATATGTATATATTGCGGCTTTGGATATTCCCGCCGCCTCCGCTATTGCCGAAATGCCGACCTCGGAAAGCCCGTTTTCGGCGTAGCAATCATAGCAGACTTCCATTATATGCGCTTTCTTTTCGTTGAAAGCCGTTTCGTTTCTTGTTCTCATGTGTCCCTCCGAATAATTGACCGAACGGTCGATTATATTATATCACATTCCGGTTGTCGAATTCAAGCTTTTGCGGAAGTTTTGTAGGAATAGACAAATAAATTATGATTTATTGCACAAAACTGCCGTATACATAGAAAGTCGACCCGTTCTTGCGCCGCAAAACTTATAAATCATATGTTTTTGCGCCGATATATGATATAATGAATCCGGACTGAAATTCGTACATAACGGAGGAAACAGAAATGGATATATGGGAAAGACTGTATCTCAAAGCAAAGGAGCAGTATGCCCCGCAGGATGTTTCGCCTTTTGTTTATGCGCATCATGTCGTTTGCGCGATAGAAAGCGAAAACGGGGAAATATTTACGGGGTTCTGCATTGAAAGCTGCAGCGGGGTCATGAATCTCTGTGCGGAGAGGGTTGCCGCGCTGAATATGTATATGACGAGCGGGCAGACCGTCATAAAAAGAATGATAGCCTTCCGCGACAAGGCTCCCTACGGCGGCGGGAGCGGTATGCCGTGCGGCGCATGCCGCGAGTTTCTGATGCAGCTTTCCGAGAAGAACAGAAATACGGAGATAATGGTCGGTTACGAAAGCAGAAAGACCGTCACCCTCGGCGAGCTTATTCCGGAATGGTGGGGCGACGAGCGGTACGGTTCAGAGAAACGATAAGCTTTTTGCGTGCGCCCGGTACGGCTTGTGACGTCATTTTTCTCGCGGGGAAGAGGCTTGCGGAATGGGCGGAGGCGGTCGAGACGACGGGCTATGCATAAGCGAGGTTGCTTTTGCCTTCGGACTTGAAAAGAATAACCCGCCGCCCGGGCCGATACTTGCAAAGTTATTTCCCGCGGACAGCTTTCACAATCTTGTCACGCGTGGACTGATACGCTTTGCCCGCGATAGATGAGCTTATGCGCCGTCCGTCACACTTCATAGCGGATACGGAAGAAACAGTCGACGAAAAAACCGACGACGTAACAGGCGATACTCCGACGCTTCGCGGCGTTGACGACAGCAGCGGCTTCATAAAGGATACCGAGGAAAATCCGGATGTCCCGGAGCCGACGGAGGAGCAGACCGAAAAAACACCCGAGGGCGGATTTTTCGCGCGGCTTTTCCGCAGAAAAATATAAAAACACAAAAAAGAGTAAACATATATGAAATCCGAGAAAAAACGTCATCCCGCGCACGGGAGATAATTTCACAGATTATATTCTGCCTGCTTCTTGCGCTGATATTTTTTTCGGCGGTGTTTCTCGCGTTCAGGGGAAAGCAGAGCCGTCCGACCTTCGTTTTTGACAGAACTTTTTTTGTGGGTTGAGACGGAAAGTACGGAGCACACTATTGACGGGCGCAGTTATGTTGTGGTAAAAAGATATAAAGGGGAGAAAATCGGGGTCGGAGATATCATTGTTTTTTGAATGTCCCGACGAAAGCTCGCCCATATACGGAAGTCCGATTATCCATCGGGTCATTGATGTGACGGACGAGGGTTACCGCACAAAGGGCGACAACGAAAAATTGCTTGCCGACACGTGAATGTTTCGCGCCCGCCGGCAATCCAGCCCGACTTTGTCAGCTATTATGTGCGCATAAAAAAGAAGTTCGGCATAGGGGACGGTTGCGTGATGCTTGAATTTACGGAGAGCTTCGCATACGAAAATTATGAATACCTTTCCGGTGTAATATCCGAGCTTCATTCGGCGGGTTTCCTTTGCTCGCTTGACGATTTCGGCACGGGATATTCGTCATTTGCCGTGCTGAAGCTGCTGAATTTCGACGAAATAAAAATTGATAAATCGCTCCTTGACAGAAGCAGTCATCCGGAAAGGGACGCAATTCTCCTGCAAAGCATTATCGGTATGATAATCAAGCTCGGCATAAAGATAACGCAGGAGGGCGTTGAGGACATGGGTGAATTTGGAATGCTTGAAAAGATGGGGTGCGACGTTATACAGGGCTATTTCTTTGCAAAGCCCATGAAATATATTGACTACTGCGAGTTTGTAAACACAAACTTTCCAAAGCCTTGAATACGGCGGTCACGGAAGGATGAACCGCGACCGCATTTATGACATTAAATAATCAAATGCACGGAGGAATTATGGAAAACGTGGAGAGAATGTCGAAAAGTCAGGTCTCGGAGGAGATAAAAACACTCTCAAAATATTTCAGCTGTGTACGCGTGCTTGACGCGTCCTCTGTTTCTGCGCCGGAGATGAGCATCGCGTCAAAGGGCAGCGAATGTGACTGTTACAGGGTGTGGGATCGCAGCGTTCCCTGCGATTACTGCGTTTCGGCGCGCGCCCTTGCGGACAGAGAAACCAAAAACAAGATAGAAACGGTCGGCGATAAGGTCTTTTCTGTGACGGCGAGATACGTCGAGATTGACGGCAAGCCCTCCGTAATAGAGATGATACGCGAGTTTGACAGCGATTTCATTGCGGAGTATTCGCGGGAAAGCTCGCGCATTCCGAAACTTGACGACTATTACGACAAGATTTATATCGATATTCTTACAGGCTGTTACAACAGGCGCTTTTACGAGGAACGTCTGAAAAACAGTACGATAAGGGCGGGCGTCGCGTTTATGGATATCGACGATTTCAAGCTGTTCAACGATGTTTACGGTCACGCCGCGGGGGATGAGATCCTGCGTGCGGTCGTCGGTCAGCTGAGGAGCTGCATGCGTAGCGTGGATAAGCTCATAAGATACGGCGGGGACGAATTTGTCGCCGTTTTCCCGGGAATCGAGCGCGGAGCTCTTCTGGACAGATTGAACTCCATACGTGAAAAGATACTGCAGATAGAGATAAACGGGCTTTCGGCCGTCAACCTTTCGCTAAGTATCGGGTCGGTTATGGCGGAAAAGGAATCGATAAACGAAGCCGTCAACCGCGCGGACGCGCTGCTCATGTATAAAGCAAAAAAAGGAAAGAACACCGTCATAGCGGACGAAAATATTTCGGGGGCGCCGTCAAGGGAGAAGGCGAACGTGCTCATAGTCGACGATTCGGAATTCAACCGCGAGATACTCGTTTCGATTCTCGGCAACGAATTTTCGATAATCGAAGCGGGAAGCGGCGAGGAATGTATAAAGTTTCTCGAGCATTACGGCAAGAACATATCCGCTGTCCTTCTGGATGTCATCATGCCCGGGATGGGCGGATTTGAAGTGCTTTCGTATATGAACGTCCACCATATAATCGATTCCGTTCCCGTCATAATGATAACAGGGGATGAGTCCGAGCAGTCGATAAGGCGGGCATATGAGCTGGGAGTATCCGATTATATAAGCCGCCCGTTTGACGTCAAGGTCGTTTACAGGCGCGTTATAAACACAATACAGCTTTATTCAAAACAGCGCAGACTGATAAAGCGCGTGACGGAGCAGACCGTAGAGAAAGAAAAGGACGCAAAAATCCTGACGGGAATAATCAGTCATGTTGCGGAATTCCGCAACGGCGACAACGGCAGGCACGTCATGAGTATACGTCATCTCACGCGAATGGTTCTTGAAAGACTTGCGCTTAAAACGACGAAATATAATCTGACAATGCGCGATATCGATATGATAACGAACGCTTCCGCGCTTCACGATATCGGCAAAATCGCGATTGACGAAAAAATCATAAACAAGCCCGGGAAGCTGACGGCGGAAGAATTTGAGATTGTCAAAACGCATACGACCGTCGGCGCGGAGATGGTATGGAGCCTCCTCGAATACCGCGGCGAGCCGCTTTTGCGCTATGCTTACGATATCTGCCTTTATCATCACGAAAGGTATGACGGCTCCGGCTATCCGAAGGGACTCTCCGGCGATGATATACCGATAGCCGCGCAGGTCGTTGCAATATGCGACGTATATGACGCGCTGACGAGCAAGCGTGTTTACAAGCCCGCAATGACGCACGACGAGGCGATGAAGATAATCAGTGTGGATGAACGTGGAAAATACAATCCCGCAGTGCTTGAATGTTTCTGCGAGATGGAAGCTGAGTTGAAAGGGCTCGGCGCGTCTGAAAACTGAAAAAAGGTCACGCGATTGAACAAAAAATGGGGGGAAAAAAACAGATGGAAATCAGAAAATTTTATGAAACGATAGGCTCCGATTACAAGGACGTTGAAAAGCGCATGGGCTCTGAAAAGCTGGTTGTGCATTTTGTCGGCAGATTCATGCAGGACAAGACATTTGCCTCGCTTTCCGAAGCGATGGAAAAGAATGACGGCGAGGCGGCTTTCCGCGCGGCGCATACTCTCAAGGGTGTTTGCAGCAATCTCGGCTTTGACCGTCTGCGCGAGGTGTCCTCGGAGCTTACGGAGACGCTCCGCCACGGAAGCATCGATGGAAGCGAAGCTCTCTTTGCAATCGTCAAAAAGGAATACGAGAAGGTTATCGGCGCCTGGGAAGGCTGATAATTCTTTGAAAAAAGCCGCGCGGAGGACGGAATGTCTTGCATAGCGGTGAAAACGGTGATAGAATATTTCCGGAAAGCGGATCATCCCCACGGATAAGCCCTTTAACGGAAGAGTCATCATGGAGATAAAAATGGAAAAATCAACGAAAATCAGTGCCGGCAGCACGCGGCAGTTCCGGATAGTCATTTCCGCTATTGCGGCGTTAATTGCGGTGACGCTCGGACTTTTTCTGAATTTTTACAACAATTACATAGACAAAATGCTTTATTCGGAGCGTCTGAAGCAGATGGAGGCGGTGACGGACGAGCTCTTCTTTGAGATTGAAAACGCTGTCAGCATGCATTGGAGCCGCGCGGACAGATACTGCAATTATCTCATCCGCGAAAAGCCGCGGACGGACAAAGCCCTTGCCGCCTTTATGGACGAGCAGGAAAGGCTGAATAATCTCGACGTGACGAGCGCAAGGGCTGTTGCCGTGGACGCGGACGGGCTTTATTATACGTCGGAGTGGCGCCGCGGAGAGCTTAAAGAGCTGGATTATCTTTCGGGCGAGCCAAAGAAGGTCAGCTTTCTTTCTCAGTCGGTTCCGAATGATGAAACGTATATATTCTTTCTGAACAGACTTCCGGAAAACGTTGAGATAGAGACGTCGGAAGGGAATATATCCATCGTCTATTACGGCTTTTATCAGAATATGACGGAGCTGAACAAGTATTTTTCTTGTAAATCCTATGACGACAAAAACAGCGTTTACGTCCTGAACAGCAAAGGCGAAAGACTGTTTTGCAGCGGTAACGAGAATCTTATAACTGGTCACAACGCGATTGAAACTCTCAAAGGGCTTGAATATCTTCACGGAACGACCTTTGAGGACGTCAGAAGCGAGATGCACATGCGCGGAACGGCATATTCAAACGCCGTAATCGACGGGGAGGAATATTATTATGCCATCCGCACAATGGACAGCGACAACTGGACGTTGCTGTTCCTTGTGCCTTCATCATATGTTGCGGCGGACGTTGTCAAGCTTGTAAACACGACAATGTGGCTCGTGCTTGTATTTGCGATAATACTTGTGGCGGCGAGCATCATTGCCATCGTTTATATATTCAGATTTACAAACAAACGCGCTCTCAGTGCCGAACAGCTCAATTCAAAAAAGCTGAAAAAGGTCAACGAGGAGCTTTCCGCGGCGATTGAAACAGCGGAGCGGGCGACGCGCGAGGCGGAATCCGCAAACAAGGCAAAAAGCATGTTTCTTGCGAACATGTCGCACGATATAAGAACCCCGATGAATGCTATTATCGGCGTTACTCACCTTATGGAGGATGAGCCCGACATCTCGGAAAAGATGAATGGTTACGTTCACAAGGTGCAGGTCGCAAGCCGACATCTGCTCGGAATCATAAACAACATTCTTGATATGAGCAAAATCGAATCCGGAGAGGTAAATATCATCTTCGAGCCTGTCGGAATTGCGGAGCAGGTTTTCCAGGTGGACAGTATTATCCGTTCGCAGACAAACGAAAAGGGACAGGAATTCATCATAACGTCGCATGGTATAGTTCATGAATATCTCATAGGCGACGGACTGCGGCTGAGACAGGTGCTCATAAATCTGCTTTCAAATGCAACCAAATACACAAAGGTGGGAGGGAAAATCGTCTTTGACATAACGGAGCTTGCCTCCGACAGTGATGACAAGGCGAAATTCGCCTTCACCGTGTCCGACAATGGTATCGGCATGACGCCGCAGTTTGCGGAAAGAATATTTGAGCCGTTCACCCGCGCGGAAAACTCAGTGACGAACAAAATTCAGGGCACGGGACTCGGCATGGCTATAACGAAGAACCTTGTCGGGCTCATGGGCGGCGAAATATCCGTCGGAAGCGAGGAGGGCAAGGGCAGCACATTTACGGTTACCCTTGAATTCCCCATAGACAAAGAGGCTGTATGCAGGCTCGGAAACGAGAGAGTTCTTCTTGTGACGGACGAGGACTTGCTCATAAGCAATATGAAGGTCGCGCTTGAAAATACGGAGGCAAGGTTGCTTTCGGCAAAGTGCGATCAGGAGGCGCTTGCGCTGCTGAAAAAAGAAACGGTCGATGTGATAATCATCGGCGGAAGACTCAGAGATAAAGATGTTGCAGAGGTTATCGCGCGCTATCGCGAAGCGGCCGGCTCCGACATCATATTCTGCACGGATTATACCTGCAATGGCCAGCGTCACGAAACGCTTGCAAAATGCGGAGCGGACGGCCTAATAGCCCGACCGATATTCATCTCCCGCCTTGCGTGCGCGATAAGCAGTATCCGCAGAGACAAGGCGAGCCCTGCCGATTCGGGCGATACAAAGCTTTGCGGCATGCATTTCCTCTGCGCGGAGGACAACGACCTCAACGCCGAAATCCTCACGGCGCTCCTTGAGATTCACGGCGCGACCTGCGACGTTTATCCCGACGGCGAGGAGCTTGTTCGCGCATTTGAAAACGCCCGCGAGGACGATTACGACGCGATTCTAATGGACGTTCAGATGCCGAAAATGAACGGTTTTGAGGCGACGGAGAAGATACGCGAGGGCAAAAACCCCGTGGGAAAGACGATACCCATCATTGCCATGACGGCAAACGCGTTCAGCGAGGACGTCAAAGCCTGCATTGACGCGGGCATGGACGCCCATGTTGTAAAACCGATAGATATCGCCACACTCGAACGGACGTTGCAGTCAATAAAAATGGCGGGCAATGGAAGTCTGAGGGGTACGCTCATTTGCTCGCAGGCGGCAATAACGCCGCCGGCCGCCAATAATAATGACGAAAAATGAAACAAAATTCTGTTTTCCGGAGATTTTATGATCAGTAAAAAGCGTTGTTTTGCATTGATTTTAGCGGCGATATTTCTGCTTTCGCTCTGCTCGTGCACCTCGCACGAGAAGGACGATCTCCCCGAGATTACTATCGGGTATGAAAATTATCGCCCGTATATACGTACCGATGAGGACGGAAACCCGTCCGGACTCGACGTCGATCTTGCCGTTGAGGCGTGCCGACGGATGGGCTATAAAGCGGTTTTCAGAGAAATAGATTGGGACAACAGGGACAAGATACTCGAAAGCGGCTCTGTCGACTGTCTCTGGAGCTGTCTTGCGATGGACGTCCATGACGATTCGTATTCATGGGCAGGACCCTACATGATGAGCAGACAGGTTGTTGCAGTGCCCTATGACAGTCCGATAAGAACCGTTTCGGATCTTGAAGGAAAGGAGATTGCCGTCAGAGAAGGGTCTAAGGCGGAGAGCATTTTTCTCGGATATGCGGGAATAGATGTGCCGTCCGTTCAAAGGGTCTACTGCCTTGACAAAACAGAGGATGCAGTCACCGCTTTGCGCAACGAATATGTCGACGCCTGCGCCGGTTATGCAGCGTCATTGAGAGAGCAGCTTGAGCTTGCCGATATTGAATACCGCTTTCTTGACGACGACCTTTCCTATGCGAAGATAGGCGTTGCCTTCAGCAAGGACAGCAAAAGCGGTTTGCGCGAAAAGCTGGAGAACGCGTTTGAAGAAATGTATAAGGACGGAACGACCGAGCGCATTCTCAAAAGCTACGGCGTTGATACGAAAAAAGCATTGAAAGGTGTTACCGGGGATGAAAACTGAAGGTCGACCGAGAAAGAAAGCACATATATCCGTTTTCGGAGTGATTGCGGTCGGTCTTGCGCTACTGCTTGTGGTGCTTGCTGTCGTCGGCCATTTTTCATTCAGAAGCGAAACGGTGAGCGCAAGGCGCACGATGGAGACGCTGAAAAAACAGTGCGTCAGCTTCAATAAGCTCGTCGCCGCCGACAGGACGAAAAGCCTTTTCCGCATTTCGGATCTTCTGCGCGATGTCAGAAGAGAGATAAAAGCGAATCCGGAGAACCTGAGCGACGAATACCTTGAACAGTATGTCGACAGAACGCGTATCAGCGGGGTTGCCGTGCTTGACGAAGAGCTCCGGCTTGTTGCCTCGGGATATACGCGTCAGTTCAATACGGAAAACTGGGAAGTCATTGCAAAAGGAAAACGCTTTCAGAATATATTGGCATCGGAAAACAAGATACTGCTGACAAGACTGGTCATTGACGGGGAGTATTATGATATTTGTGCCATGTCGAGAACGGACGCAAGAGGAATTGTTATAGGCTTTTATAAGCAGCCTTCGGGTCTTATCCTTGATACGGAGAGCGACCTTGAAAGCCTCATCGGCGGACTTTATCTTGAAAGCCACGGGCAGTATTTTATTGCAGAGAACGGGATTGTCCGCGTCAGCAGTGACGTCGCCGCCAAAAACACATATGTTTCGGATAATCCGATTCTTGAAGCGTCCGCACACGTGGCAAACGACGGCGCTCTGCACCTTGTAAATTCCGAAGGAAGGAATTATCTTGTCTGCCGTTCGGGCTGCGAGGGATTTGTTCTGTATATATATTATCCGATATCGTCCGTCTCCGTTTCGTGGATTGCGGCGACGGGAATATTCCTTGCGGTATATTTTGTGCTGTTGCTGCTTTATTTCATCGTGCGCAACCGCGCGCTTTACGAAAACAGCAGAAAGCTGGAGGACAGCAACGCACATCTGACGGAGACCGTCAAAATGCTTCAAGCGCTTGAAACGATATATTTCGCGCTGTTTTATGTTGATATCGAAAACGACACCTATGAAACGATATATATTCCGTCGTGGCTTGTGGGCAAGCCCGTGCGGAACGGAGTCTACACCGATCTGAAAAAGATGTTTGTCGACACGATGGTCGTGGCGGAATTCAAAGAGGAGGTCGACAGCAGAATGTCGATCGAATTTATCCGCGAAACGCTCAACCGCGAGAAAATAACGGATGTGCGCAAGAGCTTTTATACGGACTATCAGGCACTGCACGAAGGGAAGATTGTCTGGTGCCGCGTCAGTGCGACGACTGTTGACTATGCCGAGGACGGAAGCCCTGCCCATATTCTCGCACTTCTGCAGGACGTCGACGTTGAAAAAGCGAAGGAAGCGGAATATCAGGCGAGAATACTTAAAGAGGCGCAGGATGCGAAAATCGCAAACAATGCAAAATCCGAATTTCTGCGCCATATAAGTCACGATATACGGACTCCGATAAACGGTATCAGAGGCTATATAGAAATTGCGACTCAGCATCGGGACGACCTTGCAATTCAGAATTATTGCAGGGAAAAATCGCTGACGGCGATAAACGTTCTTCTCACGCTGGTCAACGGTCTGCTCGATATGAGCAAGCTTGAAAGCGGAAATATAACGCTTGAAGAAAAGCCCTTCAATCTCACCGCCGTTCTGGATGAGATAAATACGATTCTCAGTCCGCAGGCGGTAAATAAGGGCGTCAGATTTGAGACTCTGCGCAAGGAAGAGCTACCGGTTACGCACGTTATCGGAAGCCCGAGATATGTAAGTCAGGTGATAATGAATATGACGGGAAACGCCGTCAAATATTCAAAGCCGGACGGCTGGATAAAAGTAAACACGACGCTTGTTTCCGAAACCGAGGACACTGTCACATACGAATTCGTCTGCGCGGACAACGGTATAGGAATGAGCGAGGAATTCCAGAAGCGCATGTTTGAACCGTTCGCTCAGGAGGCGGACAACGCCCGCACGACCTTTGAGGGCGCGGGACTCGGTCTTTCGATTGTGAAAAAGCTCGTCGACGCCATGGGCGGAACGATAATCTGCAAATCGCAGAAGGACGTCGGAACGGAATTTCACATCGTGCTGACGTTTGTAAAGGACAAAAATTACCGCGCCGAGCCGGAGAAAAAATCCGAAACGAACAAGGACGCGCTCCGCGGGATGAACGTTCTCATTGCGGAGGACAACGATCTAAATATGGAGATTGCGGAGCTCCTTCTGAAGGACTCCGGAGCAAACGTCACAAAGGCATGGAACGGCACGGAAGCTGTCGACGCTTTCAAAAAATCTGCCGTCGGCTATTATGATATCATCTTCATGGATATAATGATGCCGGAGATGAGCGGGCTTGATGCCGCGAAGGCGATACGCTCCCTTGACCGTCCGGATGCAAAGACAGTGTTCATTTCGGCGATGTCGGCGAATGCTTTTCAGGATGACGTCCGCGGCAGTCTCGAAGCGGGAATGGACGAGCACCTGTCAAAGCCCGTCGAGGAGGAGAAAATTCTCTCAATCGCGGCGAAGGTCAGACGGAGAAAAGGATAAAAATCACCTTCATTTTTCCGAAAATCTATTGAAAACGCAGAATATGTGTGAAACAATGTGACCGGGTAAACATCTCCGGTCACATTGTTTTTTTAGATCGGGGGCCGTCTCCGGAAAACGCGGTGGCGACGATAGTCGGGCTGCCTTCGGGTAGCTTTTCAAAGGACATTAAGTTAGCGACTGCTAACTTAACCGGCGCACTTTCGCGTATTGACAGCGTCCTCGACGCGAAGCCCATGAGCGAAAGCTCCTCTCCCGATCATCCCGCAAATTCAATCGTCGATCTCTCGGACGTTCATTTCTCATATGACGGAAAGACGGATGTCATCTGCGGCGTTTAGATGGAGATTGCAGCGGGACAGACGGTTGCATTCGTCGGCCCTTCGGGAGGCGGAAAATCGACGCTCGCAAGCCTTATCACGCGGCTTTCGTGGATATTTGCTTGAAAAGCGGGAAACTTCATTTCGCTCCGAGAATGAGCCTGACCTTTTCAAAGTCCCGCGGGTATGTGATTTTCATATTGCTTTCGCCGCAGTCGACAAGTCTTATTCTTTTCCAGACAGCTTCGACGAGCGACGCGTCGTCGGTTAGGGAAGAGTCGATGAGCTTTCTTTTTTCAAGGGCTTTTATATAGAGCTCCTTTGAAAAGACCTGCGGGGTCTGCGCCCGCCATACTGTCGCCCTGTCGACCGTGCCGGATATAAATCCTTCGCCATCCGCGGTTTTTACGGTGTCCGTTATCTTCACGGCGGCTATCGCAGCTTTGCAGTCATATGCTGCGGAGACCACGGCGGATATCTGCCGCGGGTCTATTGCGCAGCGTGCGGCGTCATGTATTGCGACGAACTCCGTGCGGTTGCCCGTGTGCATTACGCCGCGCTTTGCGGATTCCGCCCTGCAATCGCCCCCGCAGACGATATCGGAGACCTTTTTCAGAGAGTATTTTTCGATATATTCGCCGTAAAAGCCGTCATCGCCTTCGGCGCAGACGACAATGATTTCGTCGATAAGTTCACACTCTTCAAACGCCATGAGCGTTCTTATAACGACGGGAATTCCGTCTATGATTACAAATTGCTTCGGAATTGCGCCTTCGGCTCTTTTTCCGGAGCCGGCGGCGAGAATTACAGCTGTTGTATACGGATGTAAACCGTTTCTCATAATGAATATCTCCGATTGGCTTTATTTTTGTTGTCAGGCGTGATGCTGTATTTGGCAGGACTCCGCCGCAAGCAGTATCTCCTCCGATACCTGCTCCGCGGACAGACCGCACAGTTTTGTTATGCTTTCAAGGTCGCCGTGCCCGACGTAATCTTCTATCGCGCGGACGACCACCTTCTTCCGGACGCCCTCCTCCGCGAGCATGTCTGAAATCTTTTCGCCGAAGCCCCCCGCTTTTATTCCTTCCTCAAGGATATAAATTATTTCTGCTCCGGCGGTCAGGGCGATGATTCTTTCCTTCGGCAGGGGAAGAATCCTTTTCAGCTTTATGACGCCGGCGTTATATTTGCTTTTTACGGTTTCCGCGGCTCTGACAGCCTGCTCTGTCATGCGTCCGCACGTTATAATTACGATTTCCGCTCTCTCCGCGCCGTCCGTGTGACAGAGGGCGTTTTCCTTTATAAACGGGACGCCGCAGTCGCTCTCCCTGAATTCTCCGCCCTTTGGATAACGTATGACGGAGAGCCCGCCGTTTTTGGTTGACTCGTCAAATGCTTCGCTCAGCTCCTCATAATCGGACGGAGCATATATCACCGTTTTCGGAAGCGACGAGAAAAGCGAATAATCGAAAATGCCCTGATGGGTTATTCCGTCGCCGGGGACGAGCCCGCAACGGTCGAGCGCGAGCACGAGCGGCAGCTGCTGGATGGATATATCGTGAAAAAGCTGGTCAAAGACCCTTTGAGCGAACGTTGAATACAGAAGCAGAACGGGGCGCAGTCCGCTTACGGCGAGCCCCTCCGCAAAGGTGACGGCATGCTCCTCCGCGATTCCGACGTCGAAAAAGCGGTCGGGATAGAGCTCCGAAAAGGCTTTCAGTCCCGTCCCTTCGCACATTGCCGCCGTTATTGCGCATATGCGCGCGTCATCTTTTGCTTTTTCGCATATTATTCTGCCCATCTCGGACGAAAATGAAGGATTTTGTCTCTCCTCAACGCCGAGCGAAACGTCAAACGGCGGAACGGAATGATATCTGTCCGGGCTTTCCTCCGCCGGAGCATATCCGTATCCCTTTTTTGTATGAATATGAACTATGCACGGCTTGTGCTTTGACTTCGCCTCATTCAGAACAACGGAGAGCTTTTCAATGTCATGCCCGTCCACAGGACCGAGATATATCAGCCCCATATCCTCGAAAAGGTTGCTTTTTACAAAGCATCTCTTGAAAAAATCCTTGATTTTTTTGAAGAATTTCGCAAGCCCTTTGCCGATGAGCGGGATGCGGAGAAGAAACCTTTCGGTATCGCGCTTGAGGGAGAAATATCCCTTGCTTGTTCTCAGGCGGGAAAGATATCTGTGCAGTCCGCCGACGTTTTCCGAAATCGACATTTCATTGTCGTTTATTACGATTACAAGGTTCAGCTCTTTGTCGGCACAGTTGTTCAGCGCCTCATAAACCATTCCGTTCGTGAGTGCTCCGTCGCCGACGATTGCAACGGTGTAACTGTCGTTTCCCGCAAGCCTGTTTGCCGTTGCTATTCCGATTGCCGCCGATACGGACGTTCCGCAGTGCCCTTCGCTTAAAACGTCGTGTTCGCTTTCAAAACGATTCGTAAATCCCGATATTCCGCCGAATTTCCGGAGCGTGCCGAAATCTTCGTAACGTCCCGTTATGAGCTTGTGCGCATAGCATTGATGGCCGACATCGAATATCAACTTGTCGGATGGCGAGTCAAACACACGGTGAAGCGCAATTGTTGCTTCGACCATGCCGAGGTTTGATGCGAGATGACCGCCGCTTTCGGAAACGGTTTCTGTTATCCGCTTTCTTAAGTCATCCGCAAGGCTTATAAGCTCGGCATGTGACGCCGATTTAATTTTCTTTATCAGAGTGTTTTGGTTGTCCGGAATCATTTTTACCTCGGGATGATGAAAAATTTTGATTATAATGTGGCGCATAATCGCGCCGTTTGTGCTGATTACAAAAATTCTGCCGTACATATAATCTCTCTCATTATATGTACGGCATATAGGCGGAAGTTTAGTCCTCTTTCTTGAAAACGAGCATGTAATAGTAGCTTGTAAAGCCTCCCTGGTTTGAGAACTTTGCAAGACAGCCTGTGCGTTCAAAATATATGGGCATATCATACATGTTTACGAATGTCCAACCGCCGGCAGCTTCGTTTTCGATTACTTTTGCAACCGGGCTGATGATGGAATCAGGGGTGTCTGTGTCTTTGCCGGAAAGACGGCCGAGTGTCACGGTTTTATACTTTGCCATGGTTTACCTCCGAAATGTCAGTTGTTTTTATTTAACACAACTACCTGAGAGAGCGGCAGTCATATCTCAAGGGTAATCGACGCCGCCGTTCGGCGGACGGCATCTTCTCAGTCTCTTCAGTCCTTTGACAAAGCCTCTTGCGAATCCGTATTTTTTTATTGCAATAAGCATGTAATTGGAACACGAAGGTTCAAACCTGCACGCTCCTCTGACGCTCTCCGGCGCGAGCTTCTGATAAAGAAGAACAAACAGGATAAATGTATGCTTTATAAATATGAAAGCGACCGCAATACACGCCGATACCGCCGCCCAGACGGGTATGATCCCGTCGGTCAGAATCGCCGCGACTACAATTGCGGCTATCAGAAGCGACGGAAGGACGGCACCCTTGAATACGGGTGCGAAGCCTATGTGCGGACGTTCTATATGCGGGCTTTCACAGGATGAGCTTTCGGCGAATATGTGCCTGATTGCAAGCTCTCGCGCACTCTCCTCGCTGTCGCCGTAAAAAACCGCATAGTCTGATTCGGGGACGTTGTTTTCCGTGCCGGTGCTGTCGTTTTTCATGTAAAGTCCCCTTTTCCTCGGTCGCGATTTCAAGCTGTTTTTCTGCATATTGTGTACATATGCGTTATCATTGTATCATATCTGACAGTTTGTGTCAACACTTCGGGATTAAATTTGTAAAATTATATCGCAAATCCGATATCTTCCTCAAAAGAACTCGGACTTCCATCTGCTGTGCAAAAAGTCGAAAATAAAAAATGCCCGCCTGCGCGGGCTGTTTATTTATCGCGTTTTTTTCTCAAGTCTTGAAGCGAGCAGCTTCTTCCCGCGGACAAGCCTTTGCTTGACAGTGCTTACGTTTTCTCCGAGAATTTCGGCTGTCTGTGAGATTGTGTATTCTTCGATGAAATGAAGCTGCAGCGCGGCGCGGTATTTGTCCGGCAGGGTCTCCATGCAGTTCAGAAGGCTTCCGCTTTGCGGTTTTTCGGTTGCGCCGGCGAGAGCGGCGGCGGAATAACCGTATCGCGCAGGTATGACAGCCTCGGCAGAGTCATTGAGGAAAAAGAAACCGACGGCACGGATACGACCGTAAACAATTATTCATATGACGTTTCCGGCAACCGCACCGAGCACAAGCTGACGCTAAGCGGAGAGGTCAGGAGCTGGAAAAGCTATACATATGACCTTCTCGGCAGGATGAAGACCGTCGGCGAAAGACCCATACTGACTGAAAAATATGATTATTCATATAAGATAATGATATTCACCATGGGCGGATATGAGGAATATGCCCGCTATTCGCTTTCGTATGTCGGCGATTGCGGCGAATATTGCTGCGAATTTGACACGATGGCAGCCTTCTATTGGCATGACCATGAAAATTCCGCATGGTATGAAATATCGCTTAACCCCGAAGAGCCCCTCTGCGGAGAAATGTATATTTCTTCATCCGGCAAAATGGCGGGGTCCATCGGTTATCAGGACGGCTCGATGATCTGCCGCGCCGAAGAAATTTCGGATCTTTCGGAGATAGACCCCGACGCGGGCACAATATATTATGTCATCGACGGGACAAACAACATCCGTTATACCGTCTTTGCGCAGAACAATTGTTATTATCTTTACCCCGACAGTGACGGCGGATTTTCCATCCCGACCTATATCGCCGGCGGAGAAGCGGAAATTGTTGCGGAATATACATATGACGCAAGAGGCAATATTCTGACGGAAACAAAGGAAAACGGCATAACGACGTATTATACATATAACGCGGCGGGACTGCCGAAAACCGTGATAAACAAGCGCGGGGAGACCGTCATTTCGGGATATACCTATGCATATATGCTGGACGGCAACATAAAAAGCATAACGGAAACAAGCGGAAAAACCGTAAATTATACGTATGACGGGCTGGGAAGGCTTGTAAAAGAAGAAAAACTTGACAACGGTACCACCGGTGTGATATCATACATATATGATGTAAACGGTAACCGCACGGGCAAAAACGAAAACGGCGTTGTCACGACATACACTTATGACGCAAACAACCGCCTGATTTCGGAAAACTGCGGCGGCTGGCTGACAACGTATTCATATGACGCAAACGGCAACCGCACGGGAATTTTCGTAAACAACAATTTCGCGGGCACGTATTCATATGACCTTTTCGGAAAGCAAACGTCTTACACGGCGAATAACATAGGTTATACGTACTATACTTACCGTCCGGACGGCTTGCGGCACAGCGTCGGAAGCACGAAACACATCTGGGACGGAAGCAATATCGTTGCCGAGAAATACGGCAATTCCGAGACGTATTATACCTATGGTATCGGGCTGATAAAGAGCGGCGAAGAATATTATGTATTCAACTGGCACGGGGATGTTGTAGCTCTTACAAATCTGACGGGCGCCATAACAAAGACTTACGAATATGACGCCTTCGGAGTTGAAGACGATATCGACGAAAACGACCCCAACCCATGGAGATACTGCGGGGAATATTATGATAAAGAGACGAAAACTCTTTATCTGCGGGCGAGATATTACGATATCGGCACCGGGTCATTTACGCAGGAAGACCCGATAAAGGACGGCTCAAACTGGTATAGCTACTGCATGGGTAGCCCGGTGGCGCTGACCGACCCGACGGGACTGAAAATAAACTGGGGCAAGGTGTTCAGCATAGCGGTGATAGCCGTGACGACTGCTGTAACAGTTGCCGGAGTCATTGCTTCGGCTGGCGGACTTGCTGTTGCAGTCGGGGCGGCGCTGAGCGTTTCTTCCGCCACGGCGACAACCCTTGCCAGTGCGGCGGTTGCGGTTGTTGCGGCGGCAAATGTTGCCGTCGGTCTGAGCGATATAACGGAAGTTGTCACGGAGAAAACAAATCCGATAAGGGATTATGTGTTCAACGGAGACCAAGAGGCATATGACAGGGCAAAAATAGCGTTGTCCCTGACAACTGCCGGCATGGTTGAGGTCGCGGCGAATGCTCCGGATGTTAAGAAGAAATCCGCTCCCACGATAGAGGATGATTATGATGAGCCTGATACCCAAACAACGGTTATCGGCGGTTCCCATGGTAGCGAGATTCATAAGCAGAGAATAGACGACCAGATAGACGATATGGTGAACAGCGGTGAATATTCGGAGATATATGGCAACAAATCGTTGAAAACCGCAGGCCTTAACGGAAACCAGAGACCGGACATCATAGGAAAAACGCATGAAGGAGAATACAGGGTCTGGGAGTTTGCAAGCAAGAGTCAAGCCTCTAAATCCGGATATGCTGCGCTTTGTAGGAAGGTTGAGCTTATGGAATCTAATAATCCTGAAGCAAAATTCATGGATATTGTAAAGTGGGATAGGTGATTCGGCATGGTGGTTAAAAAGATTTTTATCGCCAAGGTAAGCGAGCAGACATTCGAATCCATAACCGCAATGGTCGATATCGCCCAAAAATGGCTTTCGCATTTTGGATATAAGTTCAATTCGTTTTCATATGCTTATGAGAGCGAAGGAAAACGCATTGACAAGTTTTATAAATACAGTGCAAACAAACTGATGAAATTGACTTGCATCGATATCTCGACGTTATACAATTGCAAATTTTTATTTGATAGTGATTATGAAAAGTACATGTTTGGAATTGAGGCTGCGCTCGTAATAAAAAAATGCAGGTCGTCTGGGTATGTGGTTTCAATGGCGGTACTTAAAAACGATTCTTGCCTTCTTGAAGATATCGAATGTATGTATGATTTCTTTCCTTGCGGAACGGTGAAATTTATCTTGGCAGATTATATGAATGAAGCGAGAAGTCCGTTGTTTTTTATAGTTGGCATCGGTGGGGATAAATATTCAAATTATGAATTGAAGATTGTTCATCGCGTGGCGCGAATCGCAACCGGAGATGGGCTTAGATTGCCGTATCTGTTCAGAACTTCCCTTATAGACAAGAGCTATCTGGAAGGCGTTCGCTTGGGCAGAGTTCCGAAGCGCATCTATAAAGAAAAGAACAGTTATTGCACATTTGATTTTGAAGGTATACTTCCTGAAAAACTTGATGAATACAGACAAAATGCTGTGTGGAATAAATTGCATGAAACCATGGTTGACAATGGGGTCATGGATAAAATCATGTGAATGAAATGCTTTGAGAGGAGATTGCATGGAAATGACGAAGAAAACAAAAGTATTTGTTTCGGTGACACTCGTTTGCGCACTGTCGCTGACGATGTTCACAGGGTGTACATTTGGGTTCAGAACTCCGGATTATATTGCATTCGGATGGAGCCCTATTGCGCAGGAGGGTGCTATATGGAGGTCGACCGACGGAGTTATTGTGATTGACTCCCGCAATTATGCAATCAATGGGTATATCGTCATAAATGGAGAGAAGATAACTATAGACAGCGTTGAATTTTCTGGGAAATCAAATATAATGGTCTTTTCCCATGCAACCGAGGGCGATACCGATGAATTTACTCTGGACGTATCTTTTCAATGTAGCTTTAAGAGCAAAAATAAGTTCATCGCGACAGTTGATGAAGTGCGTAGCGAAAAGTTCGATTTTCTCAAAAAGGGCGATAAATTTGTTTTTATAAAAGATCAGGAGTAATTATTTTCCCCCGCAAAACTGCGGGGGATGAAATAATCCGATTTTCGGAAGTTCAAACCTCACGGCATTTTGTTTTAACCCGAGATTCAAAATGGAGGAAATAAAATGTTGACCAAAAACGAGCTGATAAATATCAATAAATTTGCCCAAGACAAATTGGATTATGAGTTTTTGCAGAATTGGTATGATGGCTTATCTGATGAAAGACAGAAAGCAGTAATAAACGATATATGGTATCTGATTTGTCAGGCTCACCCCGAAAAAGAAACGATAGATAAAGGCATATCTTTGTCCAAAGTAAAACCTACTGCAAATGCTTGTGTGAAAATAAAAAATCCAAATAAACCATTTGAAAAATACGGATGGGAGATAAAAGAGCTTCACCCGATCGAGCGACGTAAGGGATTTGAGGTGTTTACATATATTTTTAAGGTCGCTGATACGCAGAGAAGACAAACCGAAAAAACATGTAATCATTGGTGGCATAATCTTGACTAAAATCAAAACCGCCTGCTTCCGAATGATGTGAATTAAATAGTTGCAAGGAGAAATTTATGAAGTTAAGAATGGTTCAGATGTTTTTTAATGCTTACAAAGAAGAAAGAAAGCTACTTCATTGGGTGATGAAAGAATCATCGTTTTTGGCGGACTCGATAGTTCTTGGCTTGTGGAAAGAGACGTTCTTTGATTGCAGCAAAATAAACTTTGTTTGTAAAGACGGCGATCTTTGCGAAGATGTGCGTGATATTGGAAATAATATCGCGATGCTGGATGTACCATTTTCGAGAGATTACTTTGACATGAACGTTGAAGAAAGGCAGAAATATCTGGCTGAAACTTTTCGGATTGCGACAAAAATGTGGTGCGATAAAAAGGGGTGGGACTACAGCCTTTTCAAAGCCGTAATCGACAAAGTTGAAGGAGATAATTATATTGTAAACAGAAACTTTCGTGTTAGGTGCAGAAATGGTGATATGAACGCAAAGCTCGTCGGAATTCAAAGCATAGACAGCATGGACTTGTATGTAGACATATACAGAAAGAGGACGTTTGAAAGAAGAGAGTTCATATTCTCTGTAGAGCCTAACATTTTCGCATACGGTTATATTACAGGTAGCCTTGTTTGGGAAGGTGATAAAATTTCATTGCTTAATGCAAGCAAAAAGCTTGTGGCTTCAATTAAAGTGTAAGGTATTTTCCCCCGCAATTTGCGGGGGAATGAGCTGATTTCTCCGCCGGTATAGAGCCTGTAACAGATTCATGAAACTTGGTTGTATTACCTCAAATGTATCATGCTTCTTTACATACTAATGCATATTATAATTATGTTAATTCAAGACTGCGACTGGTTGCGGGCGACAAAGCCGCTGTGGAAGCTACATTGTACGAAATCAGGTTAGAAATCCTTCTTCGCTCATCTATGGGGGAGAGGTGGGATTAGTGATTATTGCACATTTACACATTTTGTATGTACGCAATTACGATGAAATGTATCCGATAACATAGTGAAAGCAGGAGATAGAAATGGTTGATTTACAAGGATATCTTGAAAAGAAAATTTGTGAAATTATTTCAGCATGGAATGAAGATGATATTTATGCAATTTCATTTTTTGTCTATGCAAATGAATCATATGAATATGGCGGCGTTTCAAACGTTACCACTTTTTCTGTCGGTTACAACACGGAAAGCGATTGTAACGGAGCGGGAGAGTTATCCGAAGAACGCTGGAATTATGCTTTTTGGCGTCAGGATGATACGCCTGTAATTGAGACAGAAGATGAAAATGAAGGAATGAAAATACTCTTTGATTGGTACAGAGAGAACGGGATAAACAACATCGGATATGAAGATTATCAATCATGTTATGACAGCGAAATGCGGTATGTCGGGAAGGGACCTGTCGGCTATTATGAATTGCTTTCCGAGGTAACTGTTGTTGCGGAAAAACTGCAAAAATGCGGTTTTATAAAAAATAAATTCGGAAAATCCGTTCCGATTATTATTCATGACTTGGAATATCCATGGTATATTATCAAGGCGACGAAAACGGCCAACCCGGGAGGAGAAGCCAATACGTTCCTTGCCGCAATGAAAGCCCTCGGAATCACGGACTGAAACAGGCGGTTGCAAAACAACCCAAAATAGTGTTTGCAACATATCAAAGCGATAGAAAAACAGACGAAGTGAAAATATGCGATTCAATTATTGATAGTTTCAAATTTGATCTTTGATTGTGTTTTTCAAAAAATAACAGCTTTCTATCGCTAAACAGATTTCGGAATGGAGTGTTTATATGGCAGAAAACAAGAATACAAAAAAACGCAAGACCATCAGGCTTATAATAAGAATATTTATTTTATGTGCCGTAATAGCTTTAATAACATGGTTTTTGTATGCCCTTGTTTCCTTGCTTACATCGCGGATGTGGCCGGACAGACAACTCAGGCAAAAGGATTGCGTGTGGGTTTCTGATGACGGGAAAATAACGATAGAGAACGACGGCACAGACCATTTCACCGGAACAATGAAGACTGATGAAGGAGAAATCCAATTGATTGTTGGTTTTCGTTCGCGTACGTATATTTACATCAGCTACGAAAAGCGCTCAAATGTTGTCGCGAGTTTTTCTTGCAGATTCAGACCGATTCTCAGAGAAAAAGGAACAAAGTTTACTGCAACTGTCGATGAGGTCGGGGAAGAATATGAAAGCTATTTTGAAGAAGGTCAGAAAATAGTATTTCATAGGGTTGATAAATAAAAAAACGTTTCCCCGCGGCTTTCCGCGGGGAAATTTTCAAAAATGAGCTGATTTACGAAAAACCCGGCGGGAATTTTGTAGTTTGGGAAAGAATAATCGGCTTCACAAATTTCGGAGGCAACGAATGAAAATTAAAATAAAAAGAGCAGTTGCTTTTTATATTGATTGGCTTATCATCTTAATTATCGTGATTGGGATTACGCTTTTGCTCTGTTTGCTTGCGAGCAGAGAGTTTATTGAAGTTTTTTTGAAATACTTTTTCCCATGGGCTATGCCATTTGTGTTTTTGTTCAAGGATAGCTTCGGAGGAAGGAGCATTGGCAAGGTTATAATGCACCTTAAGATTGTCCCGTTAGACGGAGAAAAAAAGTCTTTTTGGTGTTATATCCTGCGCAATCTGGCAAACCTTATTCCGATAACGCCGATATATACGCTGATAACTTCAAAATCCATGGGAGATGTCATAATGAAAACCGCCGTTATCGAGAAATGAGCTGTTTTAATTGAAAAAATTTCGGAACCGACCCAACCTTTCCCCGCCTTTTATGCACTTATAGGCGAACCCCCTGAAAACGAAAGGAAACTTTTATGAACGAACATTTTAACAGAAATGACGAAACTCTTGTCGAGCTGACGCTACTCGGAGACGGAACCGCATATGAAGAGCTTGTCACCCGTCATCAGCGCGCGGTGATGGGGACGGCTTATAAGGTGACGAAAAACAAATTTTCCGCAGAGGACGCTTCGCAGGACGCGTTTGTTTCCGCATGGATGAATCTCTGTGAGCTTCGCGACGCTTCAAAATTCGGCTCTTGGGTCTGTTCGTTTGCAAAAAACTGCGCAAGAACGCTTGAAAGGCATTATCGCGCGGCAATTCCGGACATCAGCCTTGACACGCTTGACGGCTTTGAGCCTGCCGAAGAGGATGAGCTTTTTGCCGAAGATGACCTTGAAAATGTCCGTCATTCGGTAGATTTGCTCAGCGAAAAAATAAGGGAAGCCGTCAGCCTGCATTATTTCGAGGGAAAGTCCGTTGCGGAAATAGCGGAGATGCTGTCCGTTCCCGTCGGGACTGTCAAGTGGCGCCTTTCGGAGGGGAGAAAACAACTGAGAAAGGGTTACGGAATTATGGAGAAAACATACGACGAAAACGAAAGCCTCGTTGCCCGCGTCATGCGTCAGGTCGAGGCGCTCAAGCTGTGGCAACTCAAAAACGACAAGACCGGTTTCGAAGAAGAATATCGCGCCGTTCTTGCAAATGTCGAGGCACTTGAAGATTCCAAAGAAAAAAGTTCTATGCTCGCCGATACTCTTCTGCGCGGCTATTGGTGGCTTCCGGGCGAAAAGAATAAAGAAGTTTTTGAGAGAATCAAAAAATCCGCCGAGGACGGTCATAACGATGATGTTATGATGATGATCGCGAATGAGGAACATGAAAAATTTTCCGGTGAGGAAAGAATCAGATTCATGCGTGAAACGCAGATACCTTATTACCGCGAGGGCGGCTATCCGAAAACGCTGGCTTATGTCTGGTTCTGGCTCGGATATGAATACCGCGAAAGAAAGGAATACGAGGAAGCTATCCGTTGCTATGAGCAGGTGATGGATATCCTCACGCCCTCGGACGTATATTATGCAAATGCAAAATCTGCCATCGAGGGAGAAAAGCGCTCTATCGCTGCCGAAAAAAATCCGGAGGTCATCCGTTACAATCCCGATGTTTCGGGCGAGGTTTATAAAAAAATCGATGGCAAGTTATATTTGTGGCAGCTGCCCGGATACGGCTATTGCGCAGACTCTGCCGAGTGCGCTCTTTTCTGGAATATGTCCCTCTGCGACGGTTTGATGCTTGATGAGAGCATGAAGACAGGCGACACGGTTACGTCGTCGGACGAAAAAATTACGCTCACATATCTGAAAAACGACGGCGTGTGCGATACTCCGGCAGGGCATTTTGAAAACTGCTCCGTATATATTATCGATGGCGAGCGCTATGTACTTACTCATTGCGAAACTTGGCTTTGCGACGGCATCGGCATCGTCCGCCAGATCGTAACAAGGCATGATGACTCATACGAATGGGTGCTTTCGTCATATAAGACAGGCGGCAAAGGCGGGCTTCTCCCCTTTGAAGCGGGCAACCGCTGGGAATATGCGCTTACCACTCCGGAAACGCTCAGAATAACGGAAAGAGAAAACATTTTTGAAGTTACCGCATGCGATGCCGGCTCCGCTACGCTTTCGAACATGATGTTCATGGCTGTGACAGGCTATTACGACACATGGGAGGGCAAAACGGCAGAGGCAAGGTACGGTTACTACAAGAAAATAACATCCGACGACGCAATTCTCTGCGATGTAAGCGGCGCGATGAAACGTGCCGAAGAGCTTACCGTAACAAAGCGGCAGAAGCTGCACACTGCCATAGCAAACAAGGTAATGCGCCGCATTTTTGAAACCGATCCCACCATAAATCCTGATTATACGGAAAAAGGCAAATGGAATTTCTTTGAATACGATGCGATTGAAAAATCCGACGGCAAAATCAGCTATGGCCGTCGCAGTAAATACAGCTTTGAATGGAAAGATATGTCGGATTGCGGCAGGAAATGCGTCGGGTACAAGGTGCTTTACAGCTTCTTCTTTACAATTTTGCAGGATGCGGCAGGCTGTCTGTGGTCGGATGAATGGAAAGACGGCTATCATTTCGACGAGAGAAAATCGGGCAAATATGTCACAAAGAATTTCAATGTCAAAGGCGGCGAAACGGTTATTACGCCTGCCGGAACATTTGAAAACTGCCTGCGAGTCAGCTTTGATTTTCAATCGTGGGGATATTTCTCCGGCAGAAGCGAATATCTCTTTGCGGACGGTGTCGGCATAGTGCGCTTTGAGCATCCTTACGGTAATGAAGGCAAATGCGCCGTATGGCAGCTTACGGAATACAAAGGCACGGGCGATGGATTTTTCCCCACCGACGACGGACTTTTCCGCAGATATGAAGCAGATGCCCTTTCGGACGGCTGGCAAGGCTCCGTCGAATACACATTCGATGAAGATGAAACCGGCACGGTTATGTTTAAGGACGCTCTCGGCAATCAGGACAGAGCGGACTATGAGAAAATGAAAAAGAAATAAACCGGAATACCCCCTTTCGCGGGGGTATTTTTATATACGGAAAGCTATGCGCGGCTTAAAAGGGGAAGTGCGATGGGAGAAACCGAAAACCCGCGCTCAAATTATGTCGGCGCGGATATAAACTATTCCGTCGGGGCGGAGAGTGTGATATAATGTAAACGGAAGACGGCATAAAATTCAAAATTCGTGTTAACCGCAGGTGCGGTGGCGGTACTATATAGACGAAAGCTTTCAAAATACAACGAAAAGGAGCAGGGAAATGAACGAAAAGCGGGCGGCGGAGCTCATCTCCGAAAATCTGACGGCAATATACGGCTATTCTTTTGCCCGCCTTTATGACAAGGACGACGTCGACGATCTTTCATCTGAGATTGTCTGCGAGATATTGAAGTCGGCGGGAAGACTGAAGGATGAAGAGTCGTTCTGGGCGTTTGCCTGGAAGATAGCGGAGAACACCTTCAGAAAATTCGTAAAGCGGAAAGAGCTTGCCGCAAGGGAGGAGGAGCTTTCGGAGACGACGGATGTCATTTTTGCAACACCGACGCCGGAGGAGGAATATGTCGAGGACGAGACGCAGAGCGAAAGCATATATCTTCTCCGCAGGGAGCTCTCTCTTCTCTCAAAGGTACACAGGGAGGTCTGCGTTGCCTATTACGTTTATAACAGATCCTGCTCCGAGATTTCAAAAGAACAGAAGATCAGTGTCGAAATGGTCAAATATCATCTGTTCAAAACAAGAAAATTATTGAAAGAGGGAATCGGTATGACACGAAAATTAGGAGAAAAAAGCTATAATCCCGGCGAATTTCATCTCAATTTCTGGGGCGACAGAAATCATTATGACGGACTTTTCAATCGCAGGCTCCCCGGCTCAATAGTCCTTGCCGCATATGACGTTCCGATGACGGCGCAGGAGCTTTCCTGCGAGCTGGGAGTTGCAATGCCGTATCTTGAGGAGGAACTCGATACGCTGGAGGCGGCTGGAATTCTCATAAAGAGCGGCGAAAAATACAGAACAAATCTTGTCATCCTCACAGAGGATTACGAAAGAGACCTGCTCGGCAAGACGAAAACGCTTTATAAAGAGGCGGCGGACAGTCTCTTTGACGAAGCGAAGGGCTTGCTTGCGCCGGTAAGAGCGCTTTCCTTTGACGGAAGCAACTATGATGACAACAGGCTTTTATGGATGCTGCTCAACGTTGCGTCTGTCGAGGGCTATTCAAAAGCGAAAAAACGCTCGCCGATAGGAAAGGCAAAGGCACTTCCTCTCGGTGGTTACGGCTTCCTTTTCGGTCACGACAGGAGCTATGAAAATCATCATTTCAACGGCGTCTGTATGGAGGTATGGAACAGGGCTCAGACGGCTTGGTTTTCCGCGGAAAATTATTGCGTGATTGAAAAATGTCAGTTTTTCAGACATAACAGATTCGATGAGAAAATCGAAGCAATGTGCTCCGCGGTTCTCGGCGAAAAGGCGGACGAAAGAAACAGCATCCTCCCGTCTCTCATCTCCGGAGGATTTATTTCCTCCCGGGACGGTGTATTGAAAGCGGAATTTCCCGTTTTCGATTCGGCGGTATACAGATCTCTGCTCGGTATAACGGACGAGCTTTCCGATAAAATCGCCGCGCTTATGATAAAAGTCTCCGATATTGCGGAGGGCGTTCTCGGAGAGTACGTTCCGGAAAGCGTAAAGGATCAGTGCGGGGATGTTGCAAAGATACATCATCGCCTTGACGTTGCCGCTTATCTTGTCGAAAGTCTCGTCGGCGACGGCAAGCTGACCGTGCCCGACAGAGAGACACCTCTCTGCGTGTTCGGCGTAAAAGCATAGTCAAACGGTTTTGCGGTGATAGGCAGACCCGACCGGCGTGGAAAAAGATAAACAAAAGAGAAAATCAGGCGCGACGGTGCCTGATTTTTTCTTTGATTTTATCCTGTGATTGCGTCTTCAACCGCATACGAAAGGTGAACCAGCGATAAGCCGCTTTCGTTGCAAAGGTTTACAAAGCGTTCCGCCTTTTGCCTGTCAAAGAACAGATCCGAATAGCTCGAAAGTATTTCCCCCTCGGAGCCGACCGCTTCGACTCCGTATGAAAGATATTCGTTTTTCTCCTCATCGCAGATAGTGTCTTGTTTTAGGCAGTATGTATATGTCATTTTATTCTCCGTCCTTTGGTAATGTTTTTGATGTTTGTCCCGTTTTTGCCGTGTTGTCTGCACGGATTGTTGTCTTTGATATAGGCGATACCTTTGCCGCATTTTTTGTTTACTTCGTGAGTCTGTGCTTTTGCGGCTTTAAGTCACCGCTTTTTGTTTCCGGAAAGATTTTTACTTCATTTTTCTTTTATTTTCAACCTCCTTGTATTGTCATAGATTAACACGGATGGATTATCCTAAATTAACAAAATTATTGACAATCAGCATTTTAAGGCGTATAATGTATGCATGATTTTAATTTCAGTCTTTTCTTATGAAAGCTCGGTTTTGTCTCAGTGTTCTTGTTTTCGGCACTTTTATGATACCATTTTGCCGCTTCGGTTTCAATACGCAAGTTTATAGAAAATGTCATTCATGCTTGAATTATGAAAAACCGAATATGCAAAAATCTTCCGCATAACATATCATTTTTGGTTTTTTGGCTAATCAAGTTTGCTTTTTACAATCATTTGAGCACTTTTTTGTCAAATCGCGTCGAAAAATGAGCCCGAAACGTCGGAGACGAAATTATGCTTATCAACGGATTTAAGAAGGTGAATATAATGATGATAGAAAAGCTAAGACAGTTGAAAGAAAAATCACGGATGACAAATCAGCAGATCTCCGAGAGGAGCAATATTCCGGAAAGCACCGTTGCAAGAATTTTTTCGGGCAAGACTCCGAATCCGACAATCGCGACGGTTGTTTCAATGGTGCGGGCGATGGGAGGTTCAGTTGCCGATTTTCTGACAGACGAGGAAAGCGGAGCGGATGACGGCGCAGATACGGAAACGTCGACGGCTGTTTCCGAAGGCAAGCCTTCTGACGGGGACGTAAGCGGGGACGAACTCTCCGCGCGGGACGTACCTCATTCCGATGGCAGTCCTTTCAACGAAAAATATTATGAGGACATCGTCAACTTTTATAAAAATTCGATTAAAAAGAAGGACGAATGGATTGCAAGGCTGTTCTGGTGTCTGATATCCATCATGGTTTTTATTCTGTTTATTCTGGTATTTGATATCTTGCACCCGAACTTCGGATTTGTGAAGTATTGAAATCATCAGAGGGGCACTTTCCCCGATGAATTATCCGTAATTCTTCGCAGAGCGCTTTCAACATAATAAGAAACGGAGACTGCATTTTCGGGGCTATCCCCGGCGGTGCGGTCTTCTTTTTTGCGTTTGGTGACTCCAAAAGTATCCAAATGCGCAACTTTTTCACCAAATTGTATAGTTGACTCGGCATATGCCATTAGGAGATGGTGCGTTTGCAGAATGTGGAGGTATTGCAAGTATAACAATACCGGATGGCGTAAGAAATATAGGCGAGTCTGCATTCTCCGGTTGTAGTAGCCTCACAAATATAATATTTGGCGAAAACAGCAAATTGACGAGCACACTCCGGACAGAATCACAGAGATGATGAATAACGGCTTGGAGATTAAACTGTATTATTCCGAAAAACTGAATAATATCGTAAAGCGACTGCCTGAAATCGGCGCCGACAAGGAAGTTCTGAAGCAGTGCTTTGCTCTTCTTGCGCGTTTGGATAACAATCTCATGACATTTAAGCTTGACAATAAGCTGATTACCGTCGAAGAACCGGAAAGGCTTGTTGAAATTAAAAAAGCATGGAAAGAGCTTGAAAGCAATCTGTAAACTCCATCCGCTCTCAATTTACGGCGGCAATGACCATATCGGGCATTGCCGCCGCGATTCGCAAGTTGTTTTTGCAAAAATCACAAAAAACATTATTATGTGTTATAATAAATTCATAATCAAACTCTAAGCGAGGTATATATGTTGAAAATATTTCTGACTGGAGACAATCACATCGGACTGAAATATGCAAGTCATGAAAAATCGTCCGTTATTATAAGCAAAAGAACGGGCGCATTTTCCGATATGGTTAGCGCGGCAAACAAAGAGGGGTGCGGACTTTTTGTCATAGCGGGGGACCTGTTTGAAAACACGCGAGGAGTACCGAAAAAGGATATTGCGGCTCTGCTTGGCATGCTTTCGGATTTTGCGGGGACGGTTGTCATTCTTCCCGGTAATCATGATTATTATGATAAAGACGTCAGAGTCTGGCAATGCGTCAGAGAGATAATCGCTGACTATGACAACATCATGCTTCTGACGGAGCACCGTCCTTATGAAATTACGGTCGGCGAAGACGACGTAATAATATACCCCGCGCTTTGCAATTCACTTCATTCTCAGGCCGGACAAAACAATCTCGGATGGATAAAAAACGAGACAATCGGGCATGACGGAAAATATCATATCGGAATTGCGCACGGCGCCGTCGAAGGCGAAACGATTGACAGCGAGGGGCAGTATTTCCTTATGAAGCGCTCCGAGCTTGAAAGCATACCTGTTGACGTCTGGCTTATAGGTCATACGCACGTTCCGTTTCCCGCAAATCTGACGGAAAGCTATGAAAAACGCTCAGATAAAATCTTCAATGCCGGAACGCATGTTCAGACGGATGTAAACTGTAATACGGACGGAGAATGTTTTGTCATTGAAATAGACAGTGACAAGATCGTCCGCGCAAAGAAATATGTTTCGGGAAATCTGCGTTTTTATCGCAAAAAAATAACGCTTTCGGCAGAAAAAATGCAAAGCATTATCGATCGCGAGCTTGAAGATATTTCCGATGAAAGCATAGTTGATCTTATCCTTTGCGGCGCTGTTACGGCGGATGAATATGCAGACAGGGCGGAAACGGTCGGGAAGGCACTTTCGAGGTTCATCGAAGGTACATACAGCGATTGCGATCTCAGCAGAATCATATCGAAAGAACTGATAGACGCGGAATTTCCGGAAACGTCATTTTCCGCAAAGCTGCTGACGGCGCTTATTGATGAGCCGAAGGAAGCGCAGCTTGCATATGAGCTTCTGAAGTCCATAAAGGAGGGAAAATAAATGGTAATCCGCAGAATATCATGCACACAGTTTGCCGGCGTTTGTGACCGTGACGTTTCTCTTTCGGATGGGATAAACATTATTTACGGTAAAAACGAGAGCGGAAAGAGCACGCTTGTGAACCTTCTTTTCAAAACACTTTTTCAGAACGCCCGCGTTGACGGAAGAAGCGATAAGGATTTTGTAGACCAGTATTTTCCGAGCGCAAAGAAGGGCGCCGTTTCCGGCGACTATATAGACGGAAAGGTCTCGATTGAAACGGATGAAGGCACATACACGCTTTCAAAGGAATGGGGCTCCGATTCCAGATGTGTGCTTTCAACGCCCGAAGGCGCTATCCGCGACAGGGACAAAATCGAAGAAATCTTAAAGGGCATACTGCTTTACGGCGAGGGTGTGTATTCGGATTTGCTGTTTTCGTCTCAGAAAAATACGGATTCGGCACTCCGGACGCTTCTTGACGCTTCCGACAAAAAGGACGCAAAAAGCGCAAAACAGGAGATTGCGGACGCCGTCACACTTGCGTTTGCCGAAAGTGACGGTATCACGACGGATTCGATAGAAAAAGCGATAGACGAAAAGATTGATGAAATTGCGGGAAAGCATTGGGATTTTGAAAGAAATGCGCCTGCGAAAAAATCGGGGGTCGGAAGGTGGTCAAACGGTATCGGCGAGATACTCAAAGCCTATTATGCCCTTGAAGACGCAAACGAAACTCTTGAAAATATATCAAAGCTCGAAGCTGACGTCGACTGCGCACTTGCGGAATATGTCCGTGCGGACGGCGCGGCGACCGCGGCAGAGGAGAAATATGAAAAGTTTAATGCCTTTGCAAGCCTTTTGACCCTCAAAGCCGAACGCACAAAGAACGTATCGCAGCTTGTAAAAGAGGATGAAAAGCTCCGCAGTGTTCTTTCGTCATGGCCTTCTCTGGAGCGCTCTCTGGAAAGGGCACGCAGACTTCAGAAGGAAAAGGCTGAAAGAGAGCTTATTGATAAATATGAAAAGGCAAAGCAATATTCGGAGGAACTTAAAAAAGTGGACGCGGGTCTGCTTTCTGCGGAATGTCCGTCAGATGATGAGATAAAGCAGGTCAGAGCCGCGCAGACAAACATAGCAAAGCTCGAAAACAGGCTCTGCGGGATAAACATTTCCGCGGCGATTGAAATGTTCGGCGGAAATACTGTCGAAATTACGTCGCTCCGAACCGGAAACCTCATTGAAATAAACGATGGGGAAGCGCAGATCACGGAAGCCGTAAGGCTCAAAATCCCGGGCGTTATGGATATGGAGCTTTCTCCGGCTGATGTCGACGTCGGGTCGGTCGAATCGCAGATTGCAACGCTCAAAGAGGCGGTCGGCGGAATATTCAATAAATACGGCGTTTCGTCACTTGATGAGCTTGATGACCTCAAACGCAGGGTTGAAAGTGCCGTCGTCACATATGAAAATGCGAAGGGCAGGCTCTCGGCGTTTCTGGGAGATATGTCCTTTGAAGCGCTTGAAGCGTCGGTTGGGGCGATCGGAAACACTGTGCGTACAAAAGCCGAGATTGATAGTGACATTTCGGAATTTTGCGGCGGAAAGGACGTTTCGAGATTTGTGACTTCCGCAGAAACCGTCATTTCCGGATACATAGCGGAATACGGCAGTATTTCTGAGCTTGAAACAAAAGCGGATGACGTCGCGGCAGAGCTTCGGAAAGCAAAAGACTCGCTCTCCGAGACATCGGAGATACCGGCGGAATATGCGGGCATAACGGATCCGGAAAGTCATCTCAGATCACTTCAGGAAGATTGTAAGTTTAAGCAGCGAAATAAGATGGAAGCGCTTGAGACGAAAACGTCGGCAATCAGCAGAGCGGAGACCTATAAAGAGGGTATTACGGTCGATCCGATATCCGATGTTGAACGCAAAAGACAGGCATATGAGGAGCAGAAAACATTGCTCGGTCACTGGATTCATATTCGTAAGATTTTCACGGAGCAGAAGGAAAGCATTCACGACAATCCCATGCAGGACGTTGCGGACAGATTCATGCATAATCTGAAAATAATATCGGGCGGAAGGATTTCTTCTGAATTTCCGGACGCGGAGAAGCTCAATATGAAGATATACAGCGGTAACACCCTTATTGATTACAAAAAACTCTCCGAAGGTACGAAGGAAACTGTTTACCTTGCTTTCCGTATTGCGGCGCTTGATCATCTCTTCCCGGACGGCGGAGGCGTCATAGTTCTTGACGATCCGTTTGCCAATATGGATGCCGATCGGACGGCGGGCTCATGCGAGCTTCTCGAGGATTGCGCAATTCGTCATCAGGTTGTTTTCCTCACCTGCAAGGAAGAATATACCGACATGATGAGCGGAAACGTTATCAGATTTTAATAACATATCCTCCGTGCGTATTGCACGGAGGATATGTTTATATACAAAAACAGCACGGCGTCATCAGAAAGGACAGGAGTGACGTCGCGCTGTATTGCGGGCGGAAGGGGTTTCCGCCCGACATTTTCCCTGCGCGACATGAGAAAGGAGCGTGTGTCGCGCAGGGAAAATGGGAAAGATATATCATCGATCTGCACCGAGCTGGATCTATCGCCGGGGGGAATGGCAATCCGGCACAGTACAATACCGAAGATAATAAAAATATCTGTGAAGCTGTTATTCTGACCCGAAAGCAGGTCGGATTTTTTGTGCTCCATATATACAGTGTAATGAAATACGCAAAAAGGTGCACATTTTGAAAAATTTTTTGAAAAAATCGAAAAAATTTTTGAAAATGGGGAAAAAGTTGTGGGGAAAGGAGGTGGGAGAGGAACTTTTGCGGATCTGCAAAAGTGATTGTGGAAATCTTGCAATATAGTCAGGCGTTATTGAATATAAAAGCTCCCGTTGCAAATTCTTGTATGATGCAACGGGAGATATCGGAATTGATTGTTTTTGTGGTTTTTAGCATGCAACCGCATTGATGTTTTTGGGTTTCGTCCTGAAATTGGTCTGCAAGGAACAGCTGAATTTCAAGAATATGATTTCTCAAAATCTTGCCGAGTATATGACATAGCCGGCAGAGAAAATGGTATCGCTTGAGAAGAACTGTTCATCAATGTCGTCATAATATTCATCGCAAAAAGCTATGACTTCTTTGGCTATTTCACTGTTCGGATCTTCCCTTAACATGCGCTTGAAATCGTTCGGAATAAAACTGAACCATGTCTCGAACAATGCCTTTTTTTCTTTTCTTGTCATATCGGAAGTGTTTATTCCGTACTGCTCAAGGCGAATATCTCTGGCATCAAGTTTTTTGAGATAGGGATATATCTGTCTTCCGGTATATCTGTATCCGCTGTATTTGTCGTGAATATAATACGACTGAAATTTAGAAAAGTATTCGTCTTTGTCAGGATATGCAAAAACAGCTCCGTCGTCAACGTCACAAATTATCATTGTGGCATCGTCATTCATCAGACTTCTTATTGACTGAAGGACCTTGAACGGTTTCTTGAAATCAAGGATTGCGAGATTGAGGACTACAAAATCTATGCCATCCGCATCGCATCCCGAAAGACAACGTTCAAGTTCGTCCTCAAAGTCGTCAGACTCGAATTGCACTTTTTTGAAGAAGACATTTCTGCCCTGCCTTCCTTCGTTTCCTTCTTTTTCGACATCGTCGTTATATGTAAGTGCAATTACCTTTGAAATTGCGGGATAGTTTATGAGCTGATAGGCTCCGTCAGGACTGAGCACATTTACGTCAAGACAGACCACATCCTCTTTCCCGGCAAGAAGTTTTCTTATAATATGATCTTCATATTTTGATATTACCAAATCTTCTGCCTTCAGACGATGCTTTTCAAGCTCGTCTTCGCTGTAGTAATAGCGGACTTCCTCTCTTTTGCCGTGCTGTGGCGTGCCCTTTTCTCTTTCTTCAAGTCCTTTCAGCATTGAGACTATCTTTGACATTGAAGCGTCAAAATACTCGCGGCTGACCTGGACTCCGTTGAAATACGGCAGAACTTGCATTGACTGAGGAAGCTGTGTAGGAAATGTGAAATCATCCGCCATTATCGGAATTATATTTTTCTTGAATTTAAGAGCATGTTCAACCTCGAGTCTTAGCCAGTCGTCGTCGTTTACACATCTGTCGAGAGCGTGTTGCGGGAGGATGAGCAGAAAATTTTCTGCGTTTTCGATAGCGTTATACAGCTTTTCATTGAAAGGACCAGAGCGAAGCTCTTCAAGGTCAAGAAAAGTTGAAATGTTCTCTTTTTTCAGGCATTCATACAAAAGTCTTGCAAGGGCATAACCGCCGTCGCGTCTGTAACTGATAAAAACGTCCATTTTATTCTCCTACTCTGATCATTTTATAGCACGGCACATCAAATACACCGGGATATTCCTCTGTAATTGCAAATCCAAGCCTCTGGTACACTCTCCATGCGCCGATGTTTTCTTTCACACATTCAAGATGACTGAGCGGTTTATCCTTGACCGCTTCCTGTAAAAGCGTTGTCCCGATTCCGCGATGTCTGTAATCGGGATCAACTGTTATATTCGAAACGTAATATCCTTTTGGATCCTCGCTCATCTTTGCATAATAATTTTCAAATATATAATCGGTTCTTTTGTCCGAGGTCACACCTGCCGATTCAAATGCTTTGAGTATATTTTCTTTTTCCTCTTCAAACGGACAATTGCAACCGACAAGCGCGCCGGCTATATCGCCGTTTTCGGCTATCGCGAGAAGAATGTTGTTCCTGTTATATATTGTCGGGAGTTCTATCATCTTTTCAATGACCTTTTCTCCGTCATCAATGCTGTCAAACCAATAGGGATAGATATATATGTCGCTCAGATAAATGAGTCTTGCCACCTTAAGACTGTCATCGGCTTCTGTCATCGGACGCACGGTGACATCCGAAGAAAAATGCGGAAGTATGCCGATTTCTTTTGTCATGAAATTGATGAATCCGAAATACTCTTCGCGACTGATTGAATACGGGAACGAAAGAATTTTAAGCATCAGGTCGTCGCAACCGAGATGATATTTTGCCTGGATGTGATAATGCGGGGTCATAACGAAGCCGTTGCGTGTGTAAAAACCGTAACGTCTTTTTGTTATTTCGTCTACGGGGTCTTCGATTTCAAGGACAACGACTTTGCCTTTATTCTTAAGTAACTCAAGTGCTTCTGTGCCGCGGCTGTGATTTCTCAGCTCAGGAAGCACGGCAAAATGCTCAAGATATATAAGCCTGTCCGTCTCCCAATAAAGCATTATGCCAATAAAATTGTCTCCGGCGGTTATGGCGTCAAAATTGTAGTGTGGGTTTTTCATGACGCGTTCCTGCTCGTCAATATCTCTGCGTTCAATCTCCGGAAAAGCCGAGGTATAAAGGGCGAACGCTTTGTTAAACAATTCCTTGTTTTCTTCTGTTAGCCTGTCAAGTCTCATAATTTACCTGCCTTGTATTGTTTCTCCTGTAATTATAGCACTGATCGATCGCTTTGTCAATGATATATATGTCGAAAATGAAAACATAAGATATAAATTACTTATATACTGTCGAACAGGCAAAATATTGAATTAAAGTGCGAAAAATCCTCAATATGCGGCAAAAACTTGACCGAAAAACACCCGAAAGCGTCTACGACCCCCTTTTATCCCTCAAACAAAACCACAGCGCGGCGTCATCAGAAAGGACAGGAGTGACGTCGCGCTGTGTTATTAAACGTGATTTTGGCAAAAGTCATCTGTCGGCAATTATGCCGATCAGAGCCGAAATGATATTGTTGCCGAAGAATACGCCGTCGCGGGTAAGCGTGACGGTGTCTCCGTCCACTGTCAGATATCCCTCTGCGGCAAAGGCGGCAAGCTTTTCACCGAACAGAGAAATAAGGTCGATGCCGAGGCGCCCTGAAAACTCAGTCAGGCTTACACTGCCTTTTTGCATTGCGTAGATGAGTGAGTCGACTATCCGATATTCGGGCAGAAGAACCCGCCCGCGCGAGCAGATGCGTATTTCATCGGATACATCGGGTATTGCGTGCGAATTATGATAAAAATAGTTTTCGATATTGCCGCCCGCGCCATGACCGAGAGCGATACAGCTCCCGCCGCTGTGGCGTATTTCCATATAGTCATAACGGTCACGCCCGTCCTTGACCAGCTTTGTCAGCTCCAGCATTTTGTAACCGTGCGGGGCGAGATTATCAAAAATCATGTCAAACAGCTCTTTTTCGCGCGTCATATTCTGCATTTGCGCCTTTGTACTCTCGTCAAGTCGATTATACAGCGGAGTTTTTTCATGAAGCATGAGCGAATAAAATGATATTCCCGCAACATCAAGCTCTGATATGACATTCAGATCATTTATGAGCTGTGCGTCGGTCTGGGACGGGTAATTATATATCAGATCTATATTCGTATTACGGATTCCGGCGTTCATTGCAGCCGCAACGCGCGACGCCGCAAATTCACCGCTTCCGCGCCTGCCGAGCAGTTTTCTTGCGCCGTCATCGAAGGTCTGTATTCCGACGGACAGGCGATTTACGCCGCCCTCCTTCAGAACTCCGATCATTTCGTCTGAAAGTCCGGTTGCCGATGTTTCAACGCTGATTTCCGCTTCCGGCGCGACCTGAAAGCTGTTATGAAGCTCTGCGAGCACGGCTTTCATCTGGGCGGGCGAAAGGGAAGTCGGCGTGCCGCCGCCGAAGTTGATTGCGTCAATCGGGGCTTCCATATAGGGGTATGCCCGAATTTTATGTATCTCTTCGATCAGATATTTGTGATATTCACGACGGTCAAGCTCATCTGGACGGTGAAACGGGCAGAAAGTGCAGATCTTGTTGCAAAACGGAACATGAAGATAGATTACGCGGCGACTTTCCGGCTTTTCCGCAAGCACGGCGGGAAGATATTCCTCCCCGCCGATGTCTGTTGTATACCGTTTTTTGAGATTGCGCGATGCGTCGTGATGACTTTTATAACGCTCGGAAAACATCACTTTTCGCTTTTGAATGAGAAATTGACGTCCGGATAAAGGATTTCCGCGAGCTTCTGATATGCTTCCGCAAAACGGCTGTTGGGCTTGTTGTGGAAGAGAGATTTCTCAAGATAGAATACCTTTCCGTTCTTTACGGCGCTCAGCGACTGCCATACGGGGTTGCTTCCGTAAGTTTCTTCAACCTGCTTTTTGGCATCATCGGTTCCTGCGTGACACTGTACTATGATGATATCGGGGTTTGCCGCGAATACGGTTTCAAGGTTGATTGTCAGACGTTCTGCGCCGTCGGTGTTCGGCCAGTCGTCAACTATGTTTATTGCCTTCATTGCGGTTACCATTCCGCCGACGACCGTTGACGAAGTGTTTGCGTCCAGCTTGCTGGCATTGGCAAACATGCTGAATACGCGGGGAGCGTTTCCGTCTGGAATTTCGCAAAGAACCTCAACGACATCGTCAAGAGCCTTCATTGCGACGCTGTCCCAGAGTTCCGCATGACCGGAAAGGTTGCAGAATACCTTGAACCATTTGAGATAATCGGAGAAGTCGTCATAGCTGACGGCGATGACGGGGATGTCAGCCGCCTTTGCGGGCTTTTCGATAGTTGAGTAACCGCTCATTGCCGTGGAGCAGATGATAAGGTCGGGCTGCATTGAAACGATCTTTTCGGTATCCCATTTTTTTCCAGAGGAAGTTGTGGCAACGACGGTCATTCCTTCATCGGTTGTGATGTCTCTGCCGATGTATTCGCTGTAAAGCGCCTGCGACGACGAGCCGCCTATGCATCCGTTTACAGAGCCGCCCGCTTCATACCAGAGGGTTGTGAAGCTTGCGTAAAGGTTGACGACGTTTTTCGGATTCTTTTTGATTGTTACGGTCGAGCCGTCCGTGGATGTCGCGTCCTTGAAGGTTACGGAATCTTCGCCGACGATGACTTCATCGGCTGCTTTAAGAAACTCTGCCTTGAGGGCGGCTTTCAGAGCGTCATTGTTTTTTGTGTCGTCTTCGCCGGACGGAGCTGTTGTGACGACGTCCGCCCCGGAAGTGCCGGTACTTGATGTGCTGCTGTCCGGCAGATCGGGGTCATTGCCGGCGCATGCGGTGAATGCTCCTGCCAGAATGCAGAGGCAGAGAAGCATGGCAAATAATTTTTTCATTCGTTTTTTCCTCCATGTGTTTTGGAATTTGGTTTTATATCAAAGGTTGTCCTTTGCGGGATGAAATACGGACATCCGTGTATCGGGTCGCGATAAACCGCGGCTTCGATTTCGAAAATGTCGCGAAGATTTTTCTCGGTTACCATTTCATCCGGCGTTCCTGCCGTAAACAGAACGCCGTTCTTTACTGCCGCGAGGTAATCCGAGTAACGTGCGGCAAGATTTATATCGTGCAGAACCATCACAATGGTTATGCCGAGCTCGCGGTTCAGTCGCCGCACAAGCTCAAGCACCTCCACCTGATAGCTGACGTCAAGATATGTTGTCGGTTCGTCGAGGATCAGAATTTCGGGCTCCTGAGCGATTGTCATTGCGATCCATGCGCGCTGACGCTCGCCGCCGGAAAGAGTTGAAAGAATTCTATCCTTAAGATGGGTGAGTCCCGTGAGCGAAAGCGCACGGTCGATTATTTCGCCGTCGCTTGCCGTCATTCCGCGTCCGAAGCGGGAATACGGAAATCTTCCGTAAGAAACGAGCGTGCGGACGTCTATGTCGGGCGGTGACTCATGCACCTGCGAAAGATATGCAATTTTCTGCGCGAGTTGCTTGGGCGGATAGGCGGACAGCTTTTTGTCGAGATATACGACCTCGCCGCGCTTTGGAGTTACGGCTTTTGAAACGGTTTTCAGTAGCGTGGACTTTCCGCACCCGTTCTGACCGATGAGCGTCACAACTTTTCCTTTCGGAATGTCGAGCGAAAGCCCGCGGAGCACTTCTTTTTTTCCGTAGCATACGGAAATGTTGTTGAATCCGAAGTACAATTCCGTCACCCCCTCTTGCCTTCGCGCGTGCGCAGCAGGTACAAAAAGAACGGTGCGCCGATAAACGAAAGTATAATGCTGACGGGAACCTCTCCCGGCGGAAGAATGACCCTTCCGATCGTGTCGCATATGCTGACGAGAGAAAATCCGAGCAGAGCCGACGCGGGAAAGAGGTATTTATAATCCGAGCCGACAAGAAGCCTTGCAATGTGCGGCACAACGAGACCGACAAAGCTGATGAGACCCGATACCGATATCGCCGCACCCGCAAGAAGAGAGGATACCGCAATCAGAAAGAATCTGAAAACCTCCGTTCGCAGTCCGAGGGCGTTCGCAGTTTCGTCGCCGAGCATGAGTATATTCATTCGTGACGGCAGAAAAGCGCATATGAAAATTCCGACCGCGGCATAGGGAAGAATCATGCGGAAGCTCTCCCAGCCGACGCCGTTCAGTCCGCCGACGAGAAATCCCGAGGCATTTCCGAGCGATTCGGCAAAGAAAGTTTTTATGATGTCGTTGAAAGCGCCGAACAGCGCAGAGACCGCCATTCCCGAAAGAATCATTTTCACGGGCGAAACGCCCTTCTGATATGCAAGCGCGTAAATAAGCATTGTTGTGATGAAGGCGCCGAATATCGAACCTATCGGAAGCAGGTATGAATAAGCGGGAAAGGCAACGAGCGTAAGATAACCTATAAAGCTCGCGCCACCTGTCACGCCGATCGTCGACGGGGACGCCATTGTGTTCCGCATGACTCCCTGCAGTATACAGCCCGAAAGCGACAGGCAGACGCCGACAAGTCCTCCGACGAGCACACGCGGAAATCTGAGATTCCATATGAGCAGGCGCGCCATGCTTTCGTCATCGACAAACAATGCTTTTATAACATCCGGAACAGAAATCCTGACGCTCCCGATTCCCGTGCATATCAGCACGGAAAGCACCGATATGATACCGAATACCGCAATCAGAATTACCCGTGACGCTTTGCGTGCCGCGGACGCTCCGGCTGTCTGAGTACCGGCGGAAGCGGGCTGAACTCCCGAAACTTTATTTGTGTTCATGCTTTTTTGAGAAATTCGGCGACAGCCGCGCGTGCGCCTTCCAGCTCTTCGGCGTTCGGATGACCGAGCGATTCCTTCTGCTTTTCAAAACGCTCCGCGGAGAGATGACCCTTCTGACCTTCGGGAATACGCGTCCGGGCGAAGGTGCGGCGGAGGTCAATGCTTCCTCTGCAGAGATAGTGACCGAGGAGGGTATTGTCGCGAGACGCGAGCGCGATGACGTTTTCGCACACCTTTGCGGCGTGCGCCGTATCCGTTGCGACGCCGAGCGAGCCGATGACAATCAGCTTTTTTCCGTGCATGCGGGAGATAAGGTCGATTGTGTCGTCATCCGCCGTGCCGTGATTGCACCAATATGAAAGCACAAAGGTATCGAATTTGTCGATGACCTCGTCTGTTATATAACGTATGTTATACGGGCCGACATGGTCGGGCACCGCTTCCGCTGCCGCCACCGCGAGCTTATAGCCGTTTCCGGTGATCGTCGAGAAAATAATCGGAACCGTTTTTGCAAGATCGGGGCGGATTTCTTTTTTATGTACAAGCGATCTGCCGAGCTCCTCTGCCGCCTCTTCCGTGCAGGCGACGGAAAGCATTACGCACCTTGCGGCTTTGCCCACGCGCGCAAGGCTTTCCGCAAATTCTTCTTTTCCTTCAAAAGCTCCGAAAACGGCTGTCTTTTTGCCTTCAAGTCCCGGAAGACAGCGCGAAAAGACCGCGAGAAATTCGGATTCCGCAAAGCCTTCGCCGAAGCCGAGTGCCGCGGCGTCATATCCGCCGAGCACCGCCGGGTCGACGGTTGCGTCAAAAATGTCTGCTGTTGCACCGTTTGGAATTGCTCCGGCGGAGATTTTTTCAGCCATGGCGGAAATCGCCGCCTTGTCCGGTGCGCAAATGATTGCAAGTTTACTCATTGTTTTTCCTCCTTAACAGGATTTGGTTAGCCTCCGCTAACTTGCGTGTCTAAAAAATAAGCCAACGTCGGCTTTGAGTTTTTATACACGCCCGAATTTCAGTTAGCGCGTGCTAACTGAACGGGGACAGTATAGCATATGCAAAGCGCCTTGTCAAGTACCTTTTTTCATTTTTTTGCCGATTTACGGTGACGGAAAAAGCGGGTGTTTTTCTGCCTTTCGATGTCATGCCGATGGCGGCGCAATCGGCGATTTTGCGTTTGTAAATTTCGGATTTCCTATTGAAAAACGCATTTTCGTGTGTTACAATATGACCGGATAGACTGTTACGGTCACTTCGCGTGGCGCTGACTGCGATTTTAGCGGCTTTGGCGCGAAACACGAAAAGTGCCAACCGACCGTAAAATTAAAGAGACCGCCGCCGGGCGGCTTTTCAAATGGGTCGTTGTTAGCATGTGCTAACAACGCGACGCGGTTTACCTAAGACCATAAAGTAACTTTTTGAAAAGGGGAGATACGGTTATGAAAATTCTGATATTCGGCGCAGGTGTGCTCGGATGCAATATTGCAAGGAACATGTTCCGTGCGGGGAAGGAGACGACCCTGCTTGCGCGCGGAAAATGGGCGGAGGAGATACGTAAAAACGGACTGAGAATCAAGGACAAGTTTTCGCTCCGCACATCTGTCAGCCGGATTTCTGTCGTCACCGGGCTTTTGCCGGACGACGTTTATGACGTGATATTCGTTGCAGTCAGGTACACGCAGCTTGAGTCCGTCGTTGACGCTCTGCGCGAAAACAAGACGAAAAATATCGTTTTTGTCGGCAACAATGTTCGCACAAAGGAGCTTGCGTCGCTTCTTCCGGAGAAAAACGTGATGTTTGCATTTACGAGTGCGGCGGGGCACCGCGAGAGCGACCGCGTGGCTTCTGTCGACCTTAAAAAAATAAAGATAGGTCAGCTTTCGGGAGCACCGTCAAACGAAAAGCTCATCGGACAGATATTTGACGGTACGAAATACAAGGTCACATATGAGCCGAACATGGAGGATTATCTTTTGTGCCATGCCGCATTTGTGCTTCCGGCGGCGTTCGCCTGCTACAAAACCGACGGCAATCTTAAAAAGCTCAAAGGCAACACGGCGTATCTCGGCAAAATGATTGACGCCAATATTGAAGGCTACCGCGCCATAAAGAACGCCGGACACGAGATATTGCCCGCGTCTGACAGGGAGTTTGAAGGTGACGCATACAGAAAAACCTGCCTGCGCTTTTTCAGACTCATGTGTGCGACGGTTCTGGGAAAGATATGCGTATCGGATCATGCCATGAACGCTACCGATGAAATGAGCGCACTGAACCGAAACCTGAAAAAGTTCTTTGACGAAAGCGGCACGGAATATCCCGTCTGGCGTGAGCTTGAAAGCGAGTGCGGGAGGTATCTGAAATGAGTGAGCTGATAATCAAAACGATAATTGAAGGCATTGGGCTCGGGGCGTTGCTTGTCCTTGTCTGCGCGATCGGCATACGAAAGGGAGCTGTCGGCATGGTGCATCTTTACAGCCCGAAGGTGCAGGAGAGATGCGTAAGCCTCGGGCTGACGACACATGAGAAAATCAGGCGGAACGCATTGCTTTTCAAAATAATCTGTATGCCGGGATATATTGCTTATGTGCTCGTATGTGTGTATGCGATAAACGGCGCGAAGGGGTTTGTCGCGGGCTTCTGGCAGCTGCTTGTCATACTGTCCGTCATGAATCTTATCGATCGCTTCCTTGTCGACGGTCTCTGGGTCGGGCACACGAAGGCTTGGACAATCCCCGGCACGGAAGACTTAAAACCCTATATAACGGGAAAAGACAAGTGCAGAAAATGGCTCTTCGGCACGGTCGGAATGGTGATTATTTCGGCGGCGCTTTCCGGAATAATGATGATTTTCATTCGCTGAGAGCGGAATTGATGGTAAGCAACGCGGAAGGTCGGCGTCCGTCGGCATTTCAGGATGAAGAAGGATATAAATAAAATGAAAGTGACAACATTGAGCGAAGAGGCGATCCGCCGGATCGGTCATGCCTTCGGCTATTATGATTACGGCGATGAGCGCGGACTTATCGACGCGTTCCCGAGCCGTGACGCCGCGGCGGAATTCATCTGCGGATATGTCCGCATGGCGTTGAAGGGCGGAATGCTTTATGCCACGGGAGCGGACGGCGAAGGATATATTGCATATAAATGTCCGGGGCAGAAGGTCGGTATCATGGCGATGATGCCTTTGGCAAAGTCGCTGCTCGGATCGATGAAGCTGAAAGAGCTGATCCGTTTTGCAAAGATTATGTCAAAGGGCGGGTCGGGGCCAAGCAAGCAGCTCGACAAGGCAAAAAAGCCGTATATTTATGTCGGTCTTGTCTGCGTGACGGAGAAATATCAGGGGCAGGGCTATATGCGGAAGGTGATGGATATGGCATTTGCCGATGGCAACCGGCTCGGCGTGCCCGTAGTTCTCGATACGGACGCGAAGTCCAAATGCGATAAATACGTGCATCTCGGAATGGAGCTTGTCGGCACGCGCCGCTTCGGCGAATACGGCGTGCTCTATGACCTGATAAAATATCCCGATCGGGTGTCGCCCGAGACGGAAAAATAAAAAAGAAAGGGTTATAAAACCGTCATGAATGATTTCAATGATATCGGAATTTCGCGGACGCTTGACGTGCCACGCGTGAAAAAACTGCTGTCGATAGGGCTTTTCGGCGCACTTCTCACGTTGATCGGAGATATGATCCTCGGCTGGGGAGTGGAGGATGAGACGCTTACGGGCGTGGCGCGGATGCTTTCGGCTTATACCGGAACCTCCGACGGCGGAATTTTCTCATCGGCGCTTCTCGGACTTTTCGGCATTACGCTTGAAGGTCTTTGCTATTTCGGAATCTATCGCCTGATCGCATCGCGCTCGCCCGGATATGCGCACAGGTACCGCGCCGGAATATTCGGTTATGTGATTTTCGGCGGATGCGGTTTTCATGTGCCCGTCTGTGCAATGGTCTTTCTTTCAAAGCACGGACTTGCGACGGAGCTTTTGTCAAAATATGCGGTATACTTTGCATTGCCCGCGTTTATAATGTTCTGGATATCCTTCATTATCCTTTCCGTCACACAGATTGCGGCATTTGCAAAGGGGCTGACGCCATGCCCGAAATGGTGCTGGATATTTTCATTGCCCGTCGGAATGGCGGCGGCAATGCTTATGAACATATTCGGCAATCATCCGTTTGTCAATGCCGTTTCCTGCGCATGGATAGGCGTGGGGAATATATGGATGTTCTCAGGACTTCTTGTCACAATGAAAAAAGTTACGGATGAAAAATGACGTATGGCGGTGCTTTCATGGCGCCGCCTGTTTTTTATACATATTGCGCGGGAAAAGGTCGTGACGGTATGATTGCTGAGAGTATTCAGCACACAGACAGGTGTCTACTTTGGGTTGATTTTCTCTCGTGGCGGTTGGAATCACTCTCCCGATAATATCTGTACATTTTTCAAAATTGCTGATATAATAAGATTGCAGTTGACTGAAAAATGAAGTAGCAAAGTAGGGGGAGCGATAAAATATGAAAACATTCGGAGAAAAAATAGCCGAGCTTCGCAGAGAAAGAGGTCTTACGCAGGAAAATCTTGCGGGAATTATCGGTATATCGTCGCAGGCAATTTCAAAATGGGAAAACAACGCGACTATGCCAGATATTATGTTCCTTCCGATCATAGCGGATACGTTTGGAGTGACGATTGACGAGCTTTTCGGAATCAGGCATAAAGTGCAGAAAAAGCCGATCGGTTGCGAAGAAACCCCTATGGCGGTTTACGAACAGATACTGAATACTATGTGGAAATCGGATGACAATGACGATTTTGCGGAAAGGGCGGAAGCCCAATTTGCGAAAAACCCGTATATGCACAGTGGACTCGTTTCTTCCGTTTCCGGCGCGGTATATGCAAACAAGGACATTGCTCTTGCGTACCTTCCGAGCGATGAAGAATCTTTGAAGCTACTTGAAAGTGAAGAGGCGGCAGAGCTTCTGAGGGTCATTTCGGATAAAAATGTGCGTCTTGTGCTTGCGTATCAATTTATGAACCGGTACAATGCGTTTACGGCGGCGTCTGTCGCCGCGAAGGTCGGAATATCTGAAGAAGAAGCAAAAATTGCCCTTGAAAAGCTGGCTTTCTGTAATCTGACTATGGTAAAGAATGTTGACGCGGGCTTTGAAGAAATGCTGAAAATATATCAGGCATTCGGAACGTATAAGCTGCCTTTGCTTTTGTTCCCGCTTTTTTCGCTTGCAGATCGTCTGGCAAATTACAGAGACAGCTGGTGCGGTTTCAAAGCATAACAGGGGCAAACAGGCGTATTCCGAAAGGAAAGACGGAAAAATACAGAAGAGCATCGGGATAATACCGATGTTTTTTCTATGAAAAAGCCCCACCGGAGCGGGGCATAGCCAAACAAATTCTCATGCTCCGATTGCAGTCGGATGTTTTACTTGCTATCTTCTTTGTATATAAAAACAGCGCGGCGTCATCAGAAAGGACAGGAGTGACGTCGCGCTGTGTTGCGGACGGAAGGGGTTTCCGCCCGACATTTTCCCCGGACGCGACATGAGAAAGGAGCGTGTGCCGCGCAGGGGAAAGGAAGTATATCATCGATCTGCACCGAGCTGAATTTATCGCCGGGGGAATGGCAATCCGGCACAGTACAATACCGAAGATAAGCAAAATATGTATGAAGCCGTTATTCCGACCCGAAATCAGACTGGATTTTTTGCGCTCCATATATATAGTGTAATGAAAACCGCAAAAAGGTGCACATTTCGAAAAATTTTTTGAAAAAATCGAAAAAATTTTTGAAAAAGTGATAAAAATACGGGAAAAAGGCGTATTGACGCAGAGTATTGCAAAGATCAAAAGAGTATTATAGAAAAAATTGTTTTGTAGACAAAAATAGAAAGCAGACTGAAATCATATGATTTTGGTCTGCTTTTTTGATATGGTTAAGCACATCGAGTGACCGGACTTGAACCAGCGGTCTCTACCACCCCAACTGACATGGGTCTGTCCTCTCGTGCGCTTTGCGTGCTTTCATACCGTTTCCGCTCCAAGACACTTGCTCCCAGAGCATTTTTTGTCCACTGTTTCCGCGTGTTCCGCGTTTGTATGTGGTAAAAACTGTGGTCAGACCGCTTTTTGCGCGGATTCCGGGCGGGCTTTGTCGGCAGAAAAAAGAACAGAGTTTTTTCTGCCGCACCCAAAAATCTGTAAATGGTCAGCCCTGTGGTCGACCGTGCTTTATTGTATATGCCGACAGCCTGTTTCAATCCTGTCTGTGACACAAACTGTGGTCAAATCCATAGCCCGAAGAATCAGCTTTTGCGACGCAGTAGACAAAGAAAAGAGATTTGAAAATTCCGGCTGTAATTTTGAATCCGGCTTGCAATCCCGTGCGTATATAATCGGATACAACATCACGAAAGCCAAAACAATGTTGCCTATTTTTCAATCAGATCTTCCACTGTGCAGCCGAGAGATTTTGCAAGGCGATACACGGTCTCGACACTTGCTTTATTGATGTCCTTGTTGCGCTGCTCATACATTTGAACAGAGCGAAGACTGACGTCTGCTTTTTTTGCAAGATCCGCTTGTGTGCATCCGTATGCGGTGCGAATACGTTTCAAATTGGTTTCCGCGTAGTATGCGCGTATTCGCTTATCAACGACATCCACGAATTTTGTAATGTCTGCTTCGTGAAGAGGATGATACATTTGCAGCAGGTCGTCATAAGAGAAAACCCTGAAGATTTCGCTGTATTTTCTGCCAGAAAACCATTGATAGTAAGCAACAGCCCAACCAATCCAGTATTCTTTTGAACGGTCGAACCGTTCTTTTTGTTTTTGGGAAGGCTCTTTGCCCATCGTTTCCGATATGATTTCGGAGGCAATTTCAATCCCGCTCATTCCCGCAAGAGTAGCGGGCTCTCCGTTTTCCATACGACCGGAGACAGTGCTCGCCGAAAACAGCTTGATAAAATCGTTGCCGGCAATGTCGCAGGTATTGATGGCGTAATCGAAGGCATCACCCAACACGGACTGTGCTTTATTCAGATATATTTCTTGGTATGCGCGAGTCATCGTTTGTAATCCCTCCTCTTATAATATCCTGTATATACAAGCCGTCGCTTTCTTCCTCAAGCAGCTCAAGATACAGTCGGTTCGCCTCATCATCTCTTGCCTTGCGTAGAACATAAAACTCTTCTTTTTCGGCAACGTCGAACCCCTCAAATCGAATGCGGGAAAAAGCGAATTGCGATTTGAGAACAATCTGTTCGCCGAGCTTTCCGAGCTTCATTGCAGCTGCAAGCTGTTCAACGGAGATTGCATTGTTCAGGAAGGATTCCGCATAATCAAAATATGAGTCATCCGCACGGTAGCCGGTAACGATATCGAAAGCATTTACGTTTATGCCGAAATTGTCAATCAGATATTTTTTCGCTCTTCTTGCAATGGGCGTCCTGATTGAGAACAGGCGATGCTCGACAAGAACGGCGATCCAGTTGAGAATGGTATAATCGGGGCTGTTCAGATTCAGGATCTTCATATATTCGGTATCCAATGTATAACGATTGCAAAAGCCGTCTCTTAAAGAAGAAACCGCCCACTCTTTCGCAAGCTTTTCGGTTTCGGTGCAGTAAAATCCGAGCCCGAAATCATTATTTCTTTTGCCCTCACCGAAAGAAGGCACTTCTATGACCTTTTCCGAGCCGTGAAATAAGGTGATTATTTTGTTCATATCAGGCTACCTCCGATTATCTTCGCCTACATTGTATCACCAAAGCGATAATTTGTCAAGCGATTGCAAGAAAAAATATCACCAAAGCGATATTTGCGAAGATATGGCTTCGGGAATGACGTCTAATCGTCCGATCCTTTCGCAAGTTCCGTAAAAGCATCGCGGTATTCCTCAAGAATCCGTTTTGCGGCAGCGTCAATGACCGCGTCGGGATCGGATTTCGGATTGTTGTCCGAAGCATTTTCGCAACTGTCGCCGCAGGGCTTTATAACCGACAATTCCTCAAAGTAATCCGGCGAGGCAAGACACCGCCTGAGATAATCATGCCCTCCGTCAACCGAGCAAGCTCCGCATCGGCAGGTGACAAACTCGTGGCGGTCGGTCGATTCAATGATGTCTCCGCACAGTTTGCAACGGCCGCGGTTATGTATGATTTCGGGCTTTGCGGAATTGCACTGATAAGTGTCGTGGTTGCACATGATTGATATCCTCCGTGAATCGGATTTGTTGAGTGGTTATTTTGAGTATTATACACCTTATGCGCGGCAATGTGAATAATCGGGAGGTTAAGAAGATAACCTGAGGGATGAGTTTATACAAATAAATATCGGCGGCACGCTCTGTTCCCGAATTTTTGACCTTTATATTGCTTTAACAGAGCATCAGCACACAAAAAAATCGATGTTCTTTGAATTTATTCTGTTTTCCCCTTGCAATTTGTCGGAAATTATTGTATACTGTAAAAGTACAAATCTATCCATATATGAGGTGGAAAATGGCTGCAAGCTACAAAAAATTATTCAAACTGCTGATTGACCGCGAGATGAAAAGCAAGGAGCTCGCCGCAAAGGCGGGAATCAGCCCTGCAACGCTCGCAAAAATGAAAAAAGACGGTGCAACCGTATCAAGCGACGTGCTCGTGAAAATCTGCACGGCACTCGGTTGCACGATGGATGATATAGTGGAGATAGTGCCGAATAATAATAGGGATTGATTGAGAAAGGACAACAGTCATGCGATATAGATTCCTTGTTTGATATTAATTTTGTAAGAGAGAATATTCAAAACGGCGAAAACCCTTGTAAAATAAGGATTTCGCCGTTTTTTATACCCGTTTGTCGCTTATTTGTTTTTTAAATCTACAATCAAATGTTAAACATTTATGCCGCTAACCATTCTGCAACGCAAGTTTGAATTTTATCATTCCAGTCGTTTTCATCAACAGCAAGTTCCTCTTGTCTCATAACTTCATCAAGAAATTGACGGATATTATGCGGGGTCGGTTGCGTGTGATAATTATAGGAGTTTTCCACAAGACGCATAAACTGATCTAATTCAAGGGGAATAATCTTTGTCGTGCCTCCATAGTAAGAAATACCTATTTTATTCAACGCAAAGAAGTGCGCTAAACTTGCCTTGTTGATAGTCGGGGCAATAAATAAGCAGTAGGTGTCTTTACCTGTTCGTTTTTTTATCTGCCCAAAATGTCGCGCTACGGGTTCGCCCTCACTTTCATATTGGCGCTGCCCCTGTTGCATGGTTACTTCTACCGATAAAACAAAATCATCATAGTCACATTCAATATCCGGCATATTCCCGGACGCTGTTGAAAGGGGCTGTCCGACATCATCAAACTTGAAATTGCCCTTTATGTTCCCGCCGTCAAGCATTGTCATAGCTCGCCATGTATTATATTCAAGCATCAGCGGAGCGTCATAGTATCCATCAGATATTATCTCGTTGAAGGTATCAATAATTTCTGAATACAGAGCATAAGATTTAATCTCCGTAACCTGAGCATTGATAACGGCTGCTTTTCGCTCTGCAATGATAGCGTCACGAATATCTTTCAGTTCTTCAATACTTTTCCCGAAAAGTTGCCTTTGCGTATAGTCACTTATGCGCATTATATGGTCAATGACATTTTCGATACTATCAACAAACAGCGCCGGGATTGCAGGATTGAACAAATATGTTTTGTAACCGTCCGCATCATCAACAAAAACGGGTTTACGATCAATAGTTGAGAGAATGAAGTCAACTTCCTTTATTTTATCAGGATAGATAGCGATAGACCGATTTCTATGAGAAATAGAAACAAGGCCAGTATAGCGCAAATACCGGAAACACGCGTCAGTATAATCTCTTGTGTTGCTTTTCTTTGTGTTAAGGAATTTTTTCAGGCTCTTGTCAGTTGTTTCGCGGGTTTTTGTATTGCCCGCGTCAATATCGTCTGCATACGTCCGTAAAAGCGCTTCGGTCCATTTTTCATCTGCAAACTTTTTATACTGTCCCCTATGGCATGCCATTTCTGCACGAAAATCAAGAATAGCTTTTTTGACGGTTTCATACTGTCTATAATCCGTCATCATAAGAGCGAAGATTTTTAATTCATCAAAAGATAGGCTTTCTAAATCTCGAATAAGCCGTATAATCTCTAAATACGGCTTTATAAAGAAAGTTCCCTCAATACCTGCTGCTTCAACATGGTACGGAGACGGAAACTGAAACTTCAACAGTTGACGCAAGAACACTTCCTGCGGGCGCTTTCCATAAACTAATGCTTTTCCTGCGTCAGTTAATTGAATTTCCGGGGATAAGTCAACAAAACCTAACGATTTTGGTGCTCGATTTATCCTATCTCTTGCGCTAAAGTCTTTATTGTTCGACGAACCGCTACCCTCAAAAAAGCCTGATTGTGCTAAAAGGTCTATAAATGCAATCTGCGATCCCTTATTCCATTTTTGCCCGGAAAAATGCTCACTTAACAACTGTATCTCTGGTATCATTTTAGACGGGGTGCGGGGCGACGTTGTGAAAAATAATGCTTTGTTCTTTAAGTATGCCATGCTTTCGCCTCCCGGTTTAATAGTTCTTTACAACAATGTGCATTTTATCGTTGTTGAAACGGTTTTTTATATTCACAGCGTAATTCTTGTAATACTCATCAAAAACATAATCGCCATACAACTCCATAGTCAATGGGGTCTTTCCTATCACCATAAGCACACGGCAGGGTAGGTTTCTAAAATCGGCGGCTAAGCGTCTGTGTTCTACTTCATCGAAACCGTTCATCATGTCAATATTCCCATAGTCATTAAAAACACAATCATACGGCGGGTCAAGGAACATGAAATCATCTTCGCCCGCCATATCGAATATATCCCTGTAGTCAAGGCTATATAGGTCTGCTCCACGCAATAATTGACTATGTTGCTCTGTGACTAATTGTGTGTTAAGATTTGGATAGCGTCCAAAAGGCACATTATACTCGCCATTGCTGTTATATCTAATCATGCCAGAATACGCTGTTTTGTTAATAAAGAAATATACAACGCCGTCTAAATAACTTCCGTCGGGGTGATTAAAAAGTTCCCGCATTTTGTAGTATAATTCTTCGTTCGCATTCGGTACACGTTCGTCAGGCTGTTGCGCTTTTAGTCTCTTGAAAGTAGCTTGATTAGCTTCGTACAAGCGTTGCAATTCATCAAGCTGTGCGCGCATTTCGGGATAATTATCGCGCAGTTGCCGATAGAACCGCATAAGCCGCTCATTCACATCATTTATAATAGCAATTTCAGGTTCAAGATAGAAATATACAGCGCCCCCGCCGAAAAAAGGTTCAATATATCTATCAAAGTTGTCGGGAATGTATTGCAGGAAGCGGGGAATTTCCCGCGATTTCCCACCTCTATATTTTAATACTGGGTTCATTCGCGGCACCTCCCTTTCTTGTGCTTACACAGATTCTATAATATTATAGCACATTAAACCGCAAAAAGATAGTGCTTTTCAGAAAAAAGTCAAAATTATTATTGCCCTGCCCAGTCCACCTGGAGAATTTCTCCGGGCTTGTGATTGAGATGCATAGTGGCGTTTATTTTGGCGGTGTAGTTCCGATAATACTTTTTGAACTGTGTCAGCTGATATGGGATTTCTCCGTTTGCTTGGCAGATCTCGCAGTACTCCATCCACAAAAGATTCAATGTGACGCCGCTTTCCTACATTTCCTTATGGATGTACTCGTAATCCGGTATTTTGTAGCCCCGAAGCTCCGATGTTGATGGGAACAGGATTCCGGCCAGCTGTTTGTCCGACAGTTCCTCCGGCAAGGGACATGACAAGCCCTTTTCTCGTGCCAACCGCAGCGTCTGAATGACGGTGGTTCGGAAGCACGCGGCAACTCTGTGCGATCTGTGTGTTGTTGAGTCCGAGACTGCTCAGCCTCAGGATCTCACGGTAATTGGTCATGATGATGACCTCCTTTATTGGATTCACGCTTCCGCTTGCACCCATATTTTACCGCAAAATCTCCGGCTGTTCAATCTGTACGACGCGGGTGTTTAGTTTGTTGCGACGGGAGTGTTCAACGTAAAACGATGCTGGTGTTTAACTTGCGCGGCCACGGTGTTCAGTTCGATGCCGACGTATTCATGAAGCCGAAGAAGGCTGTCTGTCGCTTCTCGGAGATCCCCGCAAGTGCAAGCGTTATAAAACCATCAAGGTGCAGTATCAGACTGCCGAGATGCAGACAAGAGTGAAAACCTACACCGGCTGGACGGCGCAGATCATTCAGCACGAGGTGGATCATTGTAACGGGGTTTTGATATAGTCGGCAAGACGATTGCTACTTAATTGCTAACTTTCCCGCTTTTGCTGGACTTCCCGCCGCCTTTGTGGTATTGTGTGTGCTTACAAAGGAGGTGCGCACAATGGCACGGATTACGACAAACGAATATATTGCGGTAAGGCAAATGAAAAAGAACGGAGACTGTATTTCCGAGAACGAACTCGGAGGTGCAGTCTCCGTTTGCGTTATCGGCGAAGGGGTGAAAAGCAATGAATAGAAACTGCAGTCTCTCCGCCATCGGCAGGCGCATTGCCGACCTGCGCCGTGAAGTCGAGCTTACACAAGGAGAGCTGGCGGAAAAAGCGGACATTTCGGTGGTGCATCTCTCCAACATTGAGCTCGGCAAGAAAACGCCGGGACTGTCTACACTTATCCGCATTGCAGAAGCGCTCAATGTGGCAACTGACTGGATTCTTCGGGCAAACACACCCGGCACATACGCCGTAGCGAACGAGAAAATCGGAGAGTTGCTCGCCGACTGCACGAATGACGAAATGTTGAGCATTTTTCGCATTCTTGAAGAAGTCAAGAAAGCCATGCGGCACAACTGAATAAGGAAAGGTGCGAGTGGGACTGTCAGCCCCGCTTTCGCATTTGAATGCAAGCGGAGGGTAATTACAAGCAAACGTATAAATCGCGCGTGCGACCGTTTTGGAGGTAATGTGGGGCATCAGAAACTGCACCGAGGGAAACAAAGAAAGCCCCGCCCGAGCGGGGCTGTGGATCATAAAATATAATCGCTTACGCAGTCGTACCAATGTACATAAGTCTCGCCGTTCACGATTAACCGTTCGTTTTCTGGAAGCATTTCAGTCCAGAACTTTCCGTATCGCTTATATGCCCAGTCGTTTTTGTTGAATCTGCGCCAAAGAACGGTTCGGCCGTTTTTGTCAAGGTACTGTTCCGATGCAACGCCGTCGTTGAAGCACTGAATATCCATGACGCAGATGGCGTCATACGATTTTTCGCCGATTTGAACAGTATACCGTCCGACGATGTCCACAGTTTCTTTATTTGTGTGCCCGACAATCTCATTTCCGCTTCGTGTCAACAAGCCCTTTGGCATCAGGTTGACTTCATTTCCGCAGTTGTCCTCTCCGAAGCCCCAATTGTCGAGGAAGTCGTTTCCGTCGAGAAAGGTATAAAGCTTGCGCACTCCGTTTTCCACATGGCTTTCGGCAAGATAGCGGCAATGCGTGTCGGTGAGCTGCGCCACAAATCGGCGTTCCATCTGATCGATACATCCGGTACGGTAATAGTCCTCAGCACCGTATTGCATTGCCGAAATTTCAACACCTTCAATTCCGTGTACTTCCGCTTTGCCGATTACCTTCATTTCGGTATATTCCGTGCGCTTTCGTGAGGGCATATCGAACAGTCCCCAAGTCAGCGTTTCTCCGAGCCGCGGAACCATAAGCCACCCTTGAAGTTCCTCCCAGCGGACAGAAAAGGGAGCAAGCTTGGATGGTTCAATTTTATAATCGGGTAAATATTCGGGCAATTTTTTCATAATGATTTCTCCTTTTGATTTATCTTTGGGCGGACAAGGATAATGCTGTCTGAATTTTTCCTTTGCATAATGCAGGCGACTTTTCACCGTGCCGACCGGGATTTCAAGTTGTCGGGCAATATCCTCCTGCGACAGATTTTTGAAGAAAAACAGATATAAAATTTGTTTTTCCTTACTGCCGAGAGCTTCAATGGTATCTATCACAATGCTGTGTTCCATAATACCGAGCCGTCCGACCGCCAAAGCCGATTCGGACAGTGAATCCAAAGAAATATTCAGGTTGGCCGCTTTCAGTCGGTAATAGTCCATGCACTTGTGCTTGGCAATGCCGATCAGCCATGCCTTGAAGGTGGCGGGATTGCTCAGCGTGTCAAATTTCAGCGTGGCGGTAAGGCATACATCCTGAATCACATCTTCCGCATCGTGCCTGTTCCCGATTTTGAAGTTTACATAGCGCTGAAGCGGAATCAGATTCTCGTGCAATAGCTTTTCAAATTCATCCACATTATCACCTCCTTGCAGATGGTCTTGAAATCGATTTCACATATATAGTCGGAGCAAACCATCAAAAGGTTCAAATCACAAAAAAATTATAACATAAAAAGTCCGGCGAGGCAATCCATCAGAATCTGCGCCGCAGGAAACAACGAAAAAACATAGCGAAACAAAAGGTTCTGAAAACCTATTGACAAAGCGTCATTGCTATGGTATAATAACAGAACAATGAGTTCTGAAATTGTTTGAGGTGTACTTATGAGAGTCATGAGTGAAGAAAAACTGCAAAAGCTCGCGGAGTTTATCAAGCAGTATGCGCGGGACAACAATGGGGAGTCCCCGAGCCTTGCAGATATCATGGAATATATGGGCATGGTTAAGTCGACCGCATATCGGCATATCTTAGAGCTTGAAAAGCGCGGCATCATTTCCTATTCGGGGAAAAATACGTTGGAAACACCCTTGCAGAAGAAAATGCACGTGATGTCCCGCCGTATTCCCGTGGTTGGAATGATCGTGTGCGGCACGCCAGACGAGCAGGAGGAGCATATTTCAAGATACCTTGCCGTTCCGGAAGAATGGCTCGACGGTGAATGCTTTCTGCTTGAAGCATACGGCGATTCTATGGCGGACATCGGCGTTCACGCGGGCGACCTTGTGCTGGTCAAGAAGACAAACGTCGCAACCGACGGGCAGGTTGTCGTTGCGCTTACGGAAGAAGGAAACACACTCAAGCGCCTGCATTACGAGAACGGCAAGCCCGTGTTGTACGCGGAAAACAGCAGCTACACCGAAAAACAGCGCGTCATCCACCCGAAAGAGCTGACGATTCAGGGCGTGGCGCTGAAGGTCATCAAAGATATTGTCTGAAAGGCACAAAGGAGGCATTTATGAAACAATCAGAATACCCGCCGGCAGAGCTGAGATATGGGGAAAACCTTGTGGCAATTGAATATTTTAATTTCCATAAGGATGATGCCGATGCAGGAAATCCGTACAACACCACATTTGGAATGAAAGTAATCTCCGGAGCATTTCAGGGGTATGCATCGTGCGAATATGACATAAAGGACTTTCGCATTTTCTTAGATCAGCTTTGTGAGCTCTATGCTTTTCAGCGCGACCGTGTTGTGCTGTCTGAAATATGTTATGGCAGCAATGTTACGTTGTCTATGGATAGGACAGGTCATGTAAAAGTAGAGGGTTTAATTTTTGATAATGAGATGGAGCAGTCCTTGACTTTCGCTTTTGAAGCCGACCAGAGCACGCTGCCGCCGTTCATCAGTGGCTTAAAAAATATGATATCGTAGCAACCAAAAAACGAACAACTGCGCTTGACCGAAAGGAGAAAACTATGACGCTTGAAGAACTGAAAATCCGTCAGCTGACAAATCAATATCTGCTCGCGCCTGCGGACAAGCTGACCGTGATGCGCGACCTTTGCGGAGTGCAGGCGCAGTTTATGACGAACGCTTTGCACTCACTGAAAATCCGTACAAACGACTATGACGAGCAGACCGTCGCCGAGGGGCTTGTGAAAAACTGGTCTGTGCGCGGCACGGTTCACGTGTTTGCCGAAAGCGACCTGCCGCTGTTTATCCGGTGCAACAACGGCGCGGATTATCGCAAAAACGAATGGCAGGGATATTCCTATATGAAAAATCAGCGCCCGTGCTGGGCGTTGACGCCCGAACGGCAGAAATATCTTGCGGATATCATTCTCGCGGCAGTTACGGAGAGGGCATACACGCGCGACGAGCTTAAGGAGCTTTGCCGTGCAAACGGGATGACAAAAATTGAAGAGGATTGTATGTTTGAGTCATGGGGCGGCGGTATACGCGAGCTTTGCGTGCTCGGCTTTATGAATTACACCGTGCAGGAGAAAAAGCAGTATATCGCTTCTCCCGAGTTTTCTCCGATTCCCGAGGAAGAAGCAAAATTTGAGATAGCGCGGCGATATTTTACGAATATCGCTCCCGCTACGATACACGACGCTATGTATTATACGGGCGCAAAACAGGCGGAGGTCAAGAATTGGCTTCGGGAATTGCCCGTCGAGTCGTTTGACTTCGGCGGCAGGACATATTATTACATACCGAACGGGAAAACATACGACAGGGACATTCCGCATTGCATTTTCCTTGCGGGATTTGACCAGCTTATGCTCGGATATCAGAAAAAGGAAAGTATCTATTTAAAGCCTGAATATTTGCGCGGCGTTTTTAATCTTGCGGGTATCGTTATGCCGCCATTGCTCCTCGACGGTGATGTGGCGGGGATATGGAAAAACAAAAACGGGAAGCTCGAAATCAAGTGCTTCCGTAGCCTGACGCAAACCGAAAAAAGCCATATAGAACAGGCGGCAGATAAGCTGTGGGGCGATATAAAAGAGATAAAATATGCTGATGGATGATAGCGTTTTTACACCGACGTCCGTGCCGAATGGCGGGCGTGGCGCTGAAAGTCATCAAAGATATTGTCTGATGCGCAAAGGAGACATTTATGAAAAACAAAATTCCCATAGCCCGCTGTCCGAACTGCGGACGGACGGTTTTGTATTCGGACGATCCGCGCGACAAGCTGACTGTGACAGTCCGTGCGGCGGACGAAAGCTATCACGGCAAGGCGATGCTTTGCGGCAAGTGCAAAACCATGCTTGCGGTGATTGAAAAGCCAAAAGTAGCGCGGGGATATGTCGCCATTCCCGTTACAAGCGCAACATTTTAATTGAAAGTGAGCCATCCTCCCGTCGGTGAAAACGGGAGCCAAGGGTGAGTATCAGAGGATTTTGCAGAGTGCAACTCTGTTTTCTTCCGATGCTCACTTTTTCTTTTTGCAAAAAATAACGGAGGTATCATATGAAAGAATCAAACTACAAGACCTATGATGAGCTGCCGCTGTTTCTCAACGCGGAAACGGTTGCGAATGTGTTGGGAATCGCCATGTCCTCGGCATACGAGCTGATGAAGGAAAAAGACTTTCCCGCGTTGCGTGTCGGGAATCGTCTGATTGTTCCGAAAGAAAAGTTCATCGCGTGGGTAGAAATGAAAACGGAGGTGAGTAAATGAGCGGTATCTGTCCCGAGCTTGACGCAAGGCTTTCGGCGGAGCTTGACCGATACTATTTTTCAACCGACGGCTCGGGGTTAAAACTCGACCGATGGGAAAAGCACCGCGTGATAAATGCTCTGCATCGGCTGTGGAATATCGAAGAAATCGCTTGCTACGGAGTCGGCTTTGCAACCGAGGATATCCGAAAAGTGATACTCGACCTCATGAAGCCCGCACATATCAGGCTTGCGTTGAAAACGGTTGATTTTAATTCCGGAACGGCATATTCGCTATGGCTCGGGTGTGCGATTTTTATGTTTGCAAAATTTGATGAGGATCTCCAACATGAAATCAGGAAAGGAATTCTCAGTCGCGGATATTTGTCTTTGGCTGTGGCGGGTTTTCTTTCCGAAGTAGTGATCACGGAAAAAGGCAGACACATCTCGCAACGCATCAAGGTGAATCTTTCTCTCAAAGAAAAAACGCAATACGATTTCGCCCGCATCGTCACGCACGGCACTGCCCGCAAATCTTATGCGGAGGGTAACTACTTCATGGTGCCGAACAGCGTGCTGTATATGGATCTCTCGGGCGGTGAAATTCTGCTATACGCCTGTCTGCTTTATTATGAAGACCGCAGGACACACACCTGCTATCCGTCCTTCCGTGAGATCGGGGAGCGGATCGGAATGTCAAAGAACACGGTGATGAAATATCTTCGCTCACTTGAAAAACGCGGGCTGGTCGAAACCGAGCAAACTTTGATAAGGACAAAGAGCGGTGAGGTTCACAACGGCACGCTGAAATATCACATCACGCCTATCGCTCCCATCAAGAAAGCGTATGACGAAAAGGAGCTTGACAAGCTGAGGCGGGAGGCGGAAATGCGGGAGCGGATTGCAAAATATGAGCGACATATGGGAAACAACGTTCATGCCGAAAATCACGCGGAAAACGGGCAAATGTGAAGATTTATGCGAGGGTCGATTTTCAAGCAGGAGAAAGGGCGTGCGTCAAAAACGCTCGCCCGAATCACATCGGCGGGCAGAGCCCTCCGTTTTTCGCGTGTTTTGACCGCATTTGCTCGCTTTTTCGCGGGTTTCGCCGGGAAGAAAACCATGCGCAAGTGTGTGTCAAAAATCGCATGAACACAAATTCAGGCGCCTGCAATGCGAAAAAGCCGGTGTTTGCGGGCTTTTTGCAGGCGTCTGAGGCAAAAAAGGAGGCTTTTATGGAGAACAGGCAAACTCGTTTTTCTCTGCATATCAGTGAGGAAACATTGGACACGGCAAAGGCACTCAGCAAGTCGAACGGGTGCAAAAGTGTCAGCGAATATATCGAAAAGGCGGTTGATTTTTATAATGCGTATCTCTGTAATCGCAGAGCACCCGAGCTGATTTCTTCCGAAGCGGTGGATACTTTGCGGAGAGTGCTTGACAAGTGTGAGCACGCGCGCAGCAGTGCGCTCTTCAAGCTGTCGGTTGAAATTTCAATGTTGCTCAATGTGATTGCGGCGACAAATGACATTGAAGGTGAAGACCTCGGCAAACTTCGTCACGCCTGCATCGAAGAAGTGCGGAGAATCAACGGAAGCGTTTCTCTGGATAACGCAATCGAATGGCAGAAATAAATTCGGGATCGCAAATTTTTTGATGCAGGAAACAAAGAAAAGCCCCGCCGAAGCGGGGCAATAACAGTATCATCTGCTTGCTTTCTTTCTGATTCCGACAATAAAATCGCTTTCTTTTCCCTCGAAAAGTATGTCCAATATCTTTGGTATTTTATCTTTGTATTTTGCACTTTTCGAGTGAAGTAGACAGTTGCATGAGCAGAAGCGCATTATTAGGATATATTTTCAAAGCATCACGCATAAGCTCAACATTTTCTTTGTGTTTTCCATTTGACCTGTTTTCAGCCCATTTTTGATTAATTTCATCAAGCTTGCTTGCGGAAGTTATCTCTTCCATACCTATCAGCTCGTCGACAGATACCGCAAAATAATTTGCAAGAGCAGGCAGCATTGTGATATCGGGATAACCGTCTCCGCGCTCCCATTTGCTGATTGCCTGATATGAAATTCCGAGATGGGTTGCAACTTCTTCCTGCGTAAGGTCTCTGTTGCGGCGTAGTTTTTTTAATTTTTCGCCAATCATAAGTTCCATCGTGTTACCCTCCGTTTTAATTTTAATTCCGACGCGTCTGAGTAAATTATAAGGTATCAGGCGGGAAAAATCAATAACCGCAACATAGACCACGCTCAACTAATAGTAGAAATTTTCTACGAACGTGGGCGAATTGATAACTTTCCGATAACTCTTTCGATTTCCGCTGGATATATAAAAAGCTTTGTGATATTGTTGTGCGTGAAAGAAGGTGAAAAACATGAGTAAACGACGTCCGAACGGGGACGGGATGGTCAGAAAAAGATCGGACGGAAGATGGGAAGCACGTATCATCGTCGGGCACAAAGAGAACGGCAAGCCGATATACAAATCGGTCTTTGGCAAGACGCAGAGCGAGGCGATGACGAAATTTTATAAGCTCCTTGAGACCTACCGCGGGGTGGAACTGAACGAGGACTGCCTCGTGAACCTGAACGAATGGCTCGACCGCTGGCTCTGCTATCAGAAGGATGTGGTGCGCCCGCAGACGCTGAACAAGTACATTTTCTATGCGGATGCCTACGTCCGTCCGTATCTCGGCGACAAGAAAATCTCGGCGATCCTCACGCGGGATATGCAACAGCTCTATGTAAAACTGCTCAAAGAAGGGCGCGTCACCGAGAGCAAAACCAAAGGAAAAGCGCTCTCGGGCAGTACGGTCAGAGCAGTGCATATGATGATGCACAAGTGCTTTGAGATGGCAGTGGAGCAGCATATCATCGTCAAAAATCCGACCGACGGCACAACAATTCCCAAACTGAACAGCGCGGAACGCAAAGTCTACAACGAGGAACAGCTCAAAAAGTTTCTGAAAATCATTGAGGACGAACCATGGTGGCGGGACTTCTTCTACCTCGAATGTATGACGGGACTGCGCAAAGGCGAGATCTGCGGACTGCGCTGGGAGGACTTCAATGAAGCGGAAGACAAGCTCAGCGTGGCACGGCAGGTCATTCCGGTCAGGGGCGGAATCACGGTCAGCGATCCGAAAACCGACACCGGTATCCGCACGATTGTCCTGCCCGAAAGTGTTGTCCGCATGCTAAAGGAGCGAAAGAAAGCCATCGGCTCCGAATGGATTTTTCCGAGCCTGCGCGACGCGGAAAAACCGATCAACCCCAACACGGCATACGGTACCTTCAAGCGAATCATCAAGAAAGCGGGGCTTCCCGACATTCCGTTTCACGGTCTGCGTCATACCTACGCCACACATTCGATTGCCGTCGGCGTGGATGAAAAGACGCTGGCAAAGGAACTCGGACACACAAAACCGTGTTTCACGCTCGACTGTTATGCGCATGTGACGGAAGAAATGCAAAAGCGTGCCTCCGAAGTTACGGGCAATGCACTTGAAAAAATCCTCGGAAAGGAGCTGAAACCGTGGGCAGACGAAAGAACGGACAAGGGCTGATCCGTCAGCGCAAAGACGGCAGATGGGAAGGCAGATGTGTGGTCGGTTATGATGAAAAGAATCTGCCGATTACGAAAAATGTCTTGGCGAAAACCAAGCGCGAGGTCGAAGAAAAGCTGAAAGCCCTCAAGGAAACCGTACAGAAACCGGTCGTGAAAACCGCCGCAGACATGCCGTTCGGTGAGTATATCGACTACTGGTATCGCAACTTCAGTGAGTTGAGCATTGCCGCAACCACGCGCCTGAAATACGAAAACGATATCTACAAGCATATCATCCCCGGCATCGGAAAAATTCCGCTTGCCGCGCTCAAAAAGAGTGATCTTGAAAAATTTTATGCCGAACAGATGAAAAGCGGCAACCTCGACCGCAACGGTATCGGCGATAAAAAACTGTCGGGCGCGGTCATCCGTTCGATGCACACCCGCATCAAATGTGCGCTCGATCAGGCTTTGAAAGAGGGACTGGTCAACCGCAATGAGGCGGTCGGTTGCAAGCTACCGCCCAAGAAGAATAAAGAAATTGAGGTGCTGTCACACGAAGAAATCGCGCGGTTGCTTATACAGGCGAAGGAAGAAGGCTTCTATGAGCTTATCCTCCTCGGACTTGCCACGGGCATGCGGCGGGGCGAGTTGCTCGGGCTGAAATGGGATGACATCAACTTTACGACAGGCGAGTTGAGCATCAGACGCGAATATACCACACTCGGCTCGGACTATATCATCAGCACGCCGAAAACAAAATCCTCGGTGCGGTCGGTACATCTGCCGCAGTCGGTGCTGAATATTCTCGGAGAGTATCGGGAAACGGTCAGCTCCGAGTGGGTGTTTCCGTCACCGCTCGATCCGACGCATCCGCGCAGTCCGACGAGTTGTCGCAGTCGGCTGTCGGATATGCTGGAGCGCGCCGAATGCAATCATATTCCGTTCCACGGTCTGCGGCATATCTTCTCAACCATGGCACTGGAAAACGGGCTGGACATCAAAACGCTGTCCGCCGTCCTCGGTCATTCTTCGGCGGAGACGACCATCAGCGTATATTCTCATGTGACCGGAGAGATGGAGCGCAACGCCGCAAAGAAAATGGATGATGCCTTCGGTACGCCAAAGCCCGCAGATTTGCCCGTGTGTGACGATAACCACGAAGACGGGCAAACACCCGAGCAGGAAACGAAACACGCTGAATTCACCGCCAAAAAGAGCAAGAAGCGCAAGCCCGGCACGGGCTGTATCTCAAAGATCAGTAAAAACACATGGCAGGGCAAATATACGCCTCGCGGCAAAGACGGCAAGCGGGAACAGCATATCGTCTACGCAAAGAGCGAGGAGGAGTGCGAGAGGAAGCTGGGGGAGATGATACGGGAGTTTAAGAAACAAAATGAAAGGAACTGAAAAATGAAGACAAAAGAATCTTACGGAGCGTCGATTATGGCATATGAACGGTTGTACACTGTGCTTGACCGACACATCCATGCAGGTATGTACCAAGAAATTGACAACTATTTTGTAAACGGGTATTATGATACCGAGGATGGAGAAAAAGTTCTGAAAACTGACACACCTTTTGAATATAATCTGTTGACCGGTACGCTTCAAGGCGAGATCGAGGAATTTACCCGATTTTTGGACACGCAGTTTACGCATATTCCTTCAATCACAGAAGTGCCTATGTATCGCCGGGTAGTGATTGAACAGCTGAAAGTGCTCAGAGAATTTGCCGATGAAATGGTTGAGATCCTGCGCAAATACGATGGCACGGAAGAGACTTATGAGGTGCCAACGGGGAGAAAAAGGGTCAAAACTGATACGCCTTGGTAAAGAAACCGGCTTCGAAAAAGCGGAGCCGGTTGCAATATAGCATTTGTTGATTGATGGCTTTAATAACAAGTTTCTTCAATGTGATGTGCCTTGTTATTTCAGCAATTTAATTAAAGGGGTATAATCTTTTCGTGACGGCAGATGGTGTTCTTTGTACCAATTGTCATATGCGCAAACACTTTCAGCAATATCCTCAAGGGAGGTAAAACCGAGTAAAGTATCAATGCGATCAAGCATAAGCATATTCACCCAAAGAACATCTTCGTGTTTCATGGACTGAACTTTATAACGGAAAGTGTCATTATCGCTTAAAATAGGTTTTCCTTGAAAACTCAGTAACTTATCTGCATCATTTTTATCGAACAGGCGGCGGTCTTTAATTTTTGACGGCCAAATGGTTGGAAGCGGAAATTTTTCTTTTTTGCAATAAAGCCTAAAGAAAGGGTTTATTACAACCAACATTCGGTGTTTGGAAACAGAGAACATATAAAAGTTTTCGTGAAAATTCGTTTGCTGATAGAGAAGCTCTGCATACTTTTGCTTAAAAAATGCGTTATCGGTTCTATTCAGCGCTTCCATTAAGTATTGTTTTTTCTCAACTTCTAATCCGATTTGAGCAACGCTTTCTTCACGTTCTGATGTCATGCCTATGTCTGTGATAATAAAACTTGTTCCAATATAACTGGAATCCCAAATTGCTAAGTATCCCCAATTGTATATTTGAGCCCATCTGTAAGCTTCATATGTACAGAGTTCATGATCCTGTATTTTTGTCAAGTCTTTGCATTCGATAATCACTTTGATGTTTCTCAACCAACGGTCGTGTATGGTTTCGTTTCTGATAACCTTTTCTTCAAATGGATAGTTAAAGATACCCGTTTTTTTATGCATATCAGAGATTATCTTTGACATATTTGAGCATGTTTCTTCTTCCACAAAGACACGCATTTGCTCTAACAATAAAAATTTTTTTACGATATTCAATTCTTTTCTGGTAAGTTCCACCTCGCCATGGTTTTCTGTTTTCAAAATCTTTTGGTTCAAAATATTGGCAAAGCGTCCTTCGAGTTGCCCAAACTCCATCTCGAGTTCTAAGGGATAAAATTCATACTTTGAAAAGACCTCTGCAGTTTGTTGCCCTTGACGATATTCGCCGGTTCTGATATTGTAGGTGGATATTTCTTCACCGAATCGCCGTAAGATCAATTGCGGAACAAAGTGATTATTTTTATAGGCCATATTTATTCTCCAAGTGGTTATTCAAATTGAATGCAGAATCAAAACTTGTGTTAATTTATTATACCATATTTTTGCGTTCGGTTCAATAAGAGTGTTCCGAAGATTGAAAAAAACTGAGTCTATGTCATCATCAAGTGATATCTTGCGAAAGATGCAAATTGAAATCTGATACGCAGGAAACAAAGAAAAAGGTTCTCGAGGGAAACACCTCCGGGAACCTTTTGAATTAAGTTTTTCGTGAGCAGAGCGTACCGGAGCAGAAGCAACCAAACGAATCGCACCAGCTCCAACTGTGGTCAAACATGTGGTCAAAAAAATTTCGGAATTTCAGGTGGTATGAAAGTGGTGGGAAAACACGCGATTTTGCCCCGAAAATGCAAAAAATAAAGCCGAAAACGAATCGTTTTCGGCTTTATTTGGTCTGAGTGACAAGACTTGAACTTGCGGCCTCTACCACCCCAAGGTAGCGCGCTCCCAACTGCGCCACACCCAGATACAATTCAATTTCTCTGTCGCGCAAAGCGAATTATATCACAAAAAACAGATGAAGTCAATATAAAAATCGAAAAAAGTTCACGGAAACGGCTAAAAAGTAGCCGTTTCCGTTTGCTTTTGAAAAATTCAGATAATCTTCGATTATTTGATTTCAACTGTTGCGCCGACAGCCGTGAGAGCTTCTTTGATCTTCTCAGCTTCGTCTTTAGCAACTGCTTCTTTAACTGTCTTGGGAGCGCCCTCAACGAGTTCCTTAGCTTCCTTAAGTCCGAGACCTGTGATCTCACGGACTGCCTTGATAACGTCGAGCTTCTTGTCGCCGAAGGAAGCGAGAACTACGTCGAATTCTGTTTTTTCTTCAGCTGCGGGAGCTGCTGCGCCGCCAACTGCAACTGCTGCAACAGGAGCTGCGGAAACGCCGAATTCCTCTTCGAGAGCCTTAACGAGGTCTGCTACTTCGAGGATTGTAAGTGATTTTATCTCATCGAGAATTGCTGTGATCTTTTCAGATGCCATGATAATTTTCCTCCAATTAAATTTTTTGAAATTAGTTTTTTGTTTTGATTAAATGGCTTTAGGCTGCTGTTTCTTCGTTCTGCTTATCAACATAAGCCTGAAGAACATAAGCAAGACCATAAAGCGAGGACTGCAAGCTGCCGAGCATCTTTGCGATGAGCTGCTCCTTTGAGGGCAGAGCGGCAAGCTCTTCAACTCCTGCTTTGTCAAGAGTTTCGCCGTCAACAAAGCCTGCTTTGATTTCAAAGGTGTCGACTTTGTCAGCGTACTTTTTGAGGATCTTAGCTGCTGCAACGGGATCGCTGTCGCAAGTTGCAACTGCTGTCATTCCTTCGAGAGTTTCCGTGAGTGCGTCAAAACCGACGGCTTCACAAGCTCTCTTTGTAAGTGTGTTCTTAATTACGGAATACTCAACGCCTGACTTTCTGAGTTCAGCACGAAGAGCGGTGTCGTCTTCAACAGTGATACCCTGATAGCTGACGATAACACCTGCAACCGCATTTTTCATTCTTTCGGTAAGGTCCGAAACAATTTTCTTCTTGGATTCAAGAACGCTTGCACTTGGCATAAGTTATTTCACTCCTTTCGGTATAAGTAAAGTAAGCCAAGCTTTTTACCCGAAAAACGGGAATAAAAAATCTTTTCCGCCATCCAAAGATTACGGAAAAGACATAAAAAGCATTTTATAATCTTTCCTCGGCAGGGAAGCTCAGCTTTTACAAAACCTGCTGTCTTAGGATCGCTTGACTATGATATCATAAATATAAATATTTGTCAAGACTTTTTTAATGTTTTTACGGAAATTTCGCCGGAAGAGAGAACGTCAACTCCGCCGCAGGCGAAACGCACGAAAAGCGAGCCGTCCCGCAGAAGTTTTTCCGCTGTGCCTATAAAGCTTTTACCGTTTTTTATATACGTAACTTCTTTTCCGAGCGTATAGCTGTATTTTGAGCAATATTCAATTATGCTTTTTACGGGTTCGTTTACGGCGAGGCGGAGCCCGACTATGATCTCTGCCGCAAGGATATTCAGATCGATATCCGAGCAAAGGGCGGCGGCGGTCTGACGCAGGTCGTCGGGGAAGGATACTTCTTTTACGTTTATTCCTATTCCGACGACGTATGCGTCCCCTGTGCGCAGGGCGAGTATTCCGCAGACCTTTTTATCGCCGAGGTATAGGTCGTTTACCCATTTTATCAGCACCGGCGCACAGGCAGCCGCGCGGACAGCGCGGCATACCGCTGCCGCGGCAGCACTTGTGATAAGCTCCGCCGGCAGGGAAGCGTCGCGAATTACGATACTTAGATACAGTCCCCCGTCATAACAAAAAAACGTATGCTCGCCTCTGCCGTGACCGCCTGTCTGCACTTTTGCAATGTATACGGTTCCGTCCGACGCGCCTTCGAGTGCGGCTTTTTTCGCAAGATCGTTTGTCGACTCCGTTGTTTCAAGCGGTATGACGGTTGCTCCTGTCAGTTTTTCGATATATGCTTTATCCGGATAACTCATTTTATTTACCCACACAGAATTTTGAGAAGATATCGTCGACTATCTCAATGCCGACCCGTCTGCCGTCAAGCTCGCCGAGCGCACCCATTGCGCTTTCAAGCTCCGTTCCGGCGATTTCGGTGCCGAGCACATCAAGCACGGAGAGCGCGTCGGATACGTTTTCATAAGCCTGACAGACTTTCGCATATTGACGTGCATTTGTAATTATCGCATTTTCGCCGGCGCCGATGCTTCCGCTGATGAAAAGATCGTTTATTGCGCCCGCGATAATGTCGCGGCAGGCTTTATCTTTTGCGGAAAGAACGACAACCTTGTCAAATGCTGCTCCGAAATCCTTTTCCGAAACTGCTGTGCCGAGATCGGATTTATTCAGAACCGCAACGGCAACCGCGCCGCAGTCGTGTTGCTTCTCAACTGCGGAAATTACGCGTATGTCGTCTTCGTCGAGCGGTTTTGATGCGTCAAAGACAGAAATAATAAGCTCTGCTCCGCTGAGCTTTTCAAGCGCACGGTCAACTCCGACAGCTTCAATTTTATCGCTGGTGTCCCGTATGCCTGCCGTGTCCGAAATGAGAAGAGTTGCGTCGCCGCAGGTGACCTGCTCTGTGATAATATCACGGGTTGTGCCGGCGATATCAGTTACGATTGCCCGTTCCTCTTCGCAAAGGAGGTTGAGCAGGGTTGACTTGCCCGTGTTTGGCTTTCCGCAGAGCACCGTCTGTATTCCTTCGACAACGGCATGCCCTGTTTTATATGAACTTTTCAGCGCGTCGAGCTTTTTCATAACGCTTATAATGGTTTCCCTCATTTCTTCGGGTGAGACGGGGGAAAGCCCTTCGTCCGGAAAGTCTGTCTCAGCGTATACGGCGGAGAGCGCGGTCTTTATGTCGCCGTATATTTCGTCTATACCCTTTGCCAGCTTTCCGTCGACGTTTGCCCTTGAAAGCCTGAGCGCGGCGCGGCTTTTCGCGCTTATCACCTCGCCTATTGCTTCCGCTTGTGAAAGTGACAGCTTTCCCGCGGAAAAAGCGCGGCGGGTGAACTCTCCCGGCCCCGCGGGAACGGCTCCGCATTCAAGCGCACGTCCGAGCACGTCGCCGGACACGATAATTCCTCCGTGACAGCTTATCTCAACTGTGTCCTCTCCCGTAAATGATCTCGGCGCGCGGAACACGGTCACGACAGCGGTGTCGATGGTATCGCCATTTTCATCGGTTATGCGGCAGGGAAGCGCAGTATTCGCCTCCATTTCGGATACTGCTTTTTTGCCGTAAAGGCGGACAAACCTGTCTGCTATTGCGATTGAGTCCTTTCCGGATATGCGTATAACGGCAATGCCGCCGCTGCCTTTCGGTGTCGATATTGCGGCGATTGATGACGAAAACATGGAATACATAATTCTCTCCTATTTTGAAAACGAGGCGGAATATCCGCCTCGTTTTGACTTGTTATGACTGAGGATTGTTGCTTGAAAATTCTTTCAGCTTTGCAAAATAAGCGTCGAGATCCTTTGCCTTTTCGATTTTTCTGGGCTGGGGACGGGGCTTGTCCGCGGGACGCTTGTAAACAGGTCTTTCTGCGTCGCGGGGAGCTGAGGTGCGATCGGAGGAGGACTTTTTGCCGCCTTTGCTGCCTTTGCGATTTCCGCCGTTTCTGCGGTCTCTTCTGTCATTATCTCTGCTCGGTGTCTCAAACTTGGGCGCGTTTTCTTCCGTGGGCTTTTCCGTGCCTTCAATATAGATGACTACGCGTCTGTTTCCTTCGGCTCCGACGGAGTTCGTTGAAACGCCTGCAATGCCCTGAACCTGAGCATGAATGATTCTGCGCTCATATGCGTTCATAGGCTCGAGAGTTACGCTTCTGCCGGTCTTTTTGACCTTCTGCGCCATTCTGTCCGCAAGGGCGCGAAGCGTCTGCTCTCTTTTCTCTCTGTAATTTTCAATATCGACCGATATGCGCGTATATTTGCGCTCGTCGGACTCTTTTTTGTTTGCCGCGAGGTTGACAAGATACTGGAATGCGTCGAGCGTGTCGCCGTGGTGACCGATGAGCACGCCTGCGTCTGCTCCCGTGATTTCCATGAGGGCTTCGCCGTTTCCGTCGTCATGAATTACGACTTCCGCATCAAGGCAGAGGTCTTTTATGAGCGTCTGAGCGAAGTTTCTTGCCGCCTCAAGGGGCTTGAATACATATATGACTTTTACCGTTGCGGGAGCGCTGCCCATGCCGAGAAAGCCTTTCTTCGGCTCCTCGATTACTTCATATGTGACGCCGCTCTCGTCCGTGCCGAGTTCTGCCGCGCCATTGCGGACAGCTTCCTCAACGGTCTTTGCCTGAACCGTTACTTCTTTTTTCATTTTGTGATTCTGTTCCTTTTTGTAAGTGAGTGGTTTGATTATTCGTATTTGTTGTTTTTCTTGTCCTTCTTCTTGTCGGAGCCGCTGTCCTTGGGCTTTGCGGGCTCTACTATCGACGGACGGTTTTCCATCATATCGTTTTCATCGTCATCGTCGTCCCCGGAAACTGCCGCGTCGTCCTCATCATCGAAATCTTCAAGATAAGGAGAGCGGGCGGAGCTGACGTCTTCAACTTCTTTTTCATAGGCGCCCTTGCCCTTGAGCTCTGCAATTGCCGCCTTGACGTCCTCTTCCGTGCATACCGGAACGGGCATTGCCTTATAAAGAATGAACTGCTGGAGAACGCCGAGTATTGTATTGAAAATCCAGTAAATACCGAGTGCCGCGGGAGCGATGAACGCGATCCAGAGAGACATGAGCGGACCGAACCACTCCATCATTTTCATCGTGGGGTTTGCCTGCTGGCTCTGCTGCATGGGCTGATATGTGAATTTTCTTGTCAGCTTTCCCGAAGCGAACGATACCCCGAAGTTGAGGATCGGAACGAGGAAAAGCATAAATCCCGCAAGGGATTTGAACGCTGTTTTGAAGCTCGGAACGTCTGCAAGAAAGTTCTGCATCCCGAAAAGGTCGAAGTTGGGAAGTCCTTTTTCAATTGCCGCGCTGAATCCTGTCATAAGGGTTGCGGCGTTTGCCTGATAGTCTGCCGAGCCTTCAATAAATGTCTTGAAACCGTCTGTAAATGACGTGAGCGCGTCGCCGCTGAGCTTTGAAAGTTCGCCGAGAAGGGAGATCTCCGTATATCTTCCCGAAAATACTATTCCGAGTCCGCCGTTTTCGACGCTTGCCGTCGAGAAAGCATTGAGCGCACTTACAAGAGATGCATCCATTCCGACAACGTAACGGAGCGGATAAATAATTACCTGATAGAGCAGCATTATTATAACAAGCTGGACGAGCATGGGAAGGCAACCGCCTGCGGGGTTATAGCCCTCAGCCTGATACATTTCCATTATTTCCTGCTGCATTTTCTGCTGAGTTTTCTGATCGTTTCTGCCTTTGTACTTTCTTCTTATCGCCTCTTCCTTCGGGCGCATTTTAGCCTGACGGACAGAGTTCTTTTGCTGCTTTATACCGAACGGCAGAAGGATGATTTTGATCATCAGCGCGAACAGGAGAAGTCCGAGAAGATAACTACCGCCGCAGATATTCGAGAAAAAGCCGAGTATCGTTCCAAAAAATTTGTACATTAAAAATTCTCCTCTGATTTAGACTGCGTGTTCCGGTCATTGTTTTTCCGTTTTCTTTTTGGCACGGGGTCATACCCGCCGCGACTGAAAGGGTTGCAACGGATAATGCGCCAAATCGTAAGACCCAAACCGCATATAAAGCCCCATTCGCGGAACGCCTCGATTGCGTATTGCGAACAGGTTGGCGAAAAACGGCAACATGGCGGTTTGAGCGGGGAAATGAGCTTCTGGTAGAGTCTGACGAAGAAAATACCGATGTGCCTCATTTCTGCTCACCGCTGCAAATCATTTTCAGCTTTCCGAAGGTATAGAGCAAGTCGGAATAGATATCGGTCGACTTTACACCGGCTGCCGACTGCTTTGCCGCTATAACAACGAGGAAGCCCTTTCTGATTTCGTTTTCCGTTTCAAGACGGCGGTACGCAGCGCGGATAATGCGCTTTATGCGTGACCGCGTGACCGCTCCTCCGAGTTTCTTTGAAACCGCAAGTCCGAGGCGGTTTATTTTCTTTTTGAGCGGGTTTGCACGGGCGAGCCGCGCAGCGTGGTAATCGGTCAATACATATACCACGATATGTCTGCCAAAAGCCTTCTGACCTTTGACATATACCTTTTTATAAAGGTGATTTTCGGAAATTGCCGTGGCTTTCACATAAACCTCCGAGTGCGAAGCGGAAAAAGTCCCGCTAAAAAATTAAAGCCTATGTCAAGCCACAGGCTTTTTGCTGATTTACAGATCAATATGAAAGGCGAGCTCTGCCTTTGGCGCGTCTTCTCTTGAGTACCTTGCGGCCGTTAGCTGTACGCATTCTCTTGCGGAAGCCGTGCTCCTTTTCTCTCTGTATTTTCTTGGGCTGATAAGTTCTGAGCATTATATTGCACCTCCTCTGCGGAAATTATAGCGGCAATCTTCCTTCATAGGCATATTGCCACAATTACAAACCTCATTATACACGCAAAAGCGGTGTTTTGTCAATAGTTATTTGCAGTTTTTTATGTTTTTTACGTAACAACGGCGGAAGTCCGGGAATATCATAAAGGAGAAAATATTATGCGGGAGGGCAAAATGGCGATAAAGATATTCATAGATCAGGGGCACAACCCCGAAAATCCGAATGCGGGGGCAGAGGGCAGCGGTTACAGAGAGCAGGATCTCGTTTACGAGGTCGGCATGCAACTGGCGGTGCTTCTGAATTCAAATCCGAAGTTCAATGCAAGACTTTCGCGCAATTCTCCGGATGAAATCCTCGGAACAAGCGTTGCTTCGTCGCTTGCGGCAAGGGTCAATGCGGCAAACGACTGGGGCGCGGACTACTTCATATCAATCCACGCAAACGCTTCCGACATCCCGACGGCGACCGGCACGGAGGGCTTTGTTTATTCAACCTCGTCCGCAGCGTATCCGCTTGCCGTCGACATTGTATCCGGAATAAGCGAGGCGACCGGAATTCCGGACAGGGGAGTTTTCGCCCGTCCGAGCCTTTACGTTCTGAGAAAGACCAAAATGCCGGCAACGCTTATCGAAACGGGATTTATCACAACGCAGTCCGAGGCGGAGCTGCTCAAAAACTCGCCGGAGCTTTTCGCGCAGGGAATGTATAACGGGATACTTGCGTTTTTCGGGTTTGAAAACTGAAAACAGAGTGCCGACGCGGCGCGTCGGCACTCTGTTTTTTTAATATTTGGGGTTCGGACGGTAGTTTTCAAAAATCACTCCGTCCGAATATTTCTGGTCGACGTCCGGCGTGCGTGACGTCCACGTAAACAGCATAGTGCCTTTTTTCATCAGCTTTTTCACGTGCTTCGGAAGCGGCACGTTTTTGTATGCGATGAAGTCCGGCTTGTTCATAAAGGAAAATCGGCATGACGACAAAAGCGACGCAACGATTTTTTTCTGCTCCGGAATGTAGTCCGAAATCTCCGACGCAAGCTGACCGCGACAAATGTGCGGCGCCTTTTTGCGGAACAGGTTGACTATGAACGGATTGAACGACTCAATGCAGAAGTTGCCGTCAAAGCCGGAAAGGATTTTTATCGCTTTGTCGCAGAGCTCGTCATTGCGGCGACCGGTTTTCAGCTCGACTATCAGCGGAGCCGTCGTCCCCCTGAAAACGTCAAGCACCTCGGTAAATAGCGGGATATATTCGTCCGTACCGAGGAGACGCAGTTTTTTAAGCTCGTCATAATCGAGCGAGTCCACACGGGCGTCGACGTCGCAGACGCGTTTCAGATCATCGTCGTGAAACACGACGACCTGCCCGTCCCTTGAAAGCTGAATATCAAATTCCGTGCCGTAGCCCGCTTCCGCCGAAAGACGGAAGGCGGCAAGGGAATTTTCGGGAATTCCGTTTTTTATATCGTGCAGACCTCTGTGAGCATAGTTTACATGCGTGAAAACGCTTTTATCAATCTTCCGCATCGAGCGCCTCCAATCCCTTTGCGTTTGCCAGCTTGATTGCTTTTATGTTTTTGACAAGCAGTATAAACACCGCGGCGCTGAGTGCAAGCAGAACGGACGCATATACCGGAAGCGCACCCCAGACCTTGAATCTGAAAAGAATCAGTCCGACGAGTACCGGAGTCAGCGTCTGAGCGGACATGCTCGCGGCGTAATAATAGCCTGTGAACTTTCCGATCTGCTTTGACGAGCAAAGCTCCACAACCATCGGGAAGGAGCAGTTGTGAACAAGAGCCATTCCGTAGCCCTTGATGACCCAGATTGCATAAAGTATTATCGGGAATGCCTTTTCGCCGTTTTCGCCGACGACCTCTGTCCCGGGCTTGACGAAAGTCATAAGGAGCATAGCGACGAACGCAAGCGAAAGACCGGAGGAGACTGTCCATTTTCTGCCGATTTTATCTGCAATATATCCGGCTGTCGCAAAGCCGACAACGGACGCAAGTCCGCCGATGATCGTCAGGATCATAGTTGCGCTGGATTTCGAGTCTAGATAATAGATAACGTAGTTTCCGATGTAAGTGCCTATGGCGTTGTCTGCCATAAACCAGAGTGCCTCCGCGCCGAGAATGGCAAGAAGCATGTTTCTGTTTCTCTTTGACATTTTTCCGTCGTCAGTTACGGCGTCCGCAATGGCAGCTGCACGTTCACCCTCTGCCAACTGATCTTTCATCTCTTCAACGACCTTGTTTTCCTTGATTGTCAGGAACAGGACGAAGGCTGAGATTGTCATAAGCAGGGAAGCAACCACGAACGGAATTTCGATTATCCAGAGCTTGTCGGATCTGTCCGCAACGTTTATATAATCCGAGAGCGGCAGGAAAATGCCGAGGACGGTTGCAAATGCGCCGCCGATATAGCCCATAATGTTGATTATGCCGTTTGCCTTTGCGCGGAGGGGCTTGGGGGTGATATCCGGCATAAGGGCAACAGCGGGATTTCTGTACATCATCATAAACATAAGCACAATCGCCATAATTATGACCATTCCGGCAACGTTGTTCTTATGGAAAAAGAGCGGGATGAACGGGAAGGCGATCGCGGAGACGAGCGTGCCGACGAGGATATAAGGCATACGTTTTCCGATCGGCGTTGAGGTCTTGTCCGAGAGACTTCCGAAAATCGGCAGGAGAATCAGCGCGGCAAGGTTGTCGCAAGCCATGATTATGCCGACGAGCCATTGAACATTGAGAATTTTTTCGGGGTCGCCCGCTTTCAGCGCGGCAGACGTCATACCGTACATTTTCTGGGCGAAGATGTCGGTCAGAAACGTGGGACACCACGAGTCATAGATCTGCCAGAACAGAAGAATTCCGAAAAACGCAAATCCGATAAGGTAGGTTCGTTTCAGGTTCAGCTTCATTTGAAAGTACCTGCTTTCATAAAATTTATTTTGAGCCCCGAGCGGGGCTGATTGTGACTGTCGCTTCCTTCAAATCAGAATATCATTGATTTTCCGAAGGTCTTTTTATATAGCGCATATGTAATCTCGACTACGATAAATCCGACGAGAAATCCGAAGGTGACGTCTGTCAGATAATGCGCTCCGCAGCAGAGACGGGAAAATCCCATAATGACCGCCCAAGCCATTGCACCGAAGTAGACAACTGTGCGACGGCGTCTTGTTTTCTCGGAATCTCCGAGCCAGAGCGGAACGAGCATGAGCAGAGCGGCGTTTGCCGTGTGCCCCGAGGGAAACGACTTTGAGCCGGAGAAGAAATTCGGCTTATACCATTTTGTAAATCCGTCGAGAGAGTTTGCGGCTACAAGCTCTCTAAGGCGTACTCTGCCCCAGACGAGCTTTATCGCCGTTGCCGATATGAGCAGAATGCACACAGCCGCCGCCGTAAAGAGCGCAGGCCCGAACAGTCTGCGGACGGTTTTCTTCGGCACGTTTTCGATTATGAACCGCAAAAGCACCGTCAGCACGATTATCATAAGGACGATTACAACCCAATGCCCCGCATAGAGCTTTCCGCCGGCGATTGTTTCAATCGTTTTTGCACTTCCGTATGCCATAAAGGCGGCGGCGATGAGGGAAAACACGAAAAACAGGACGAATCTCGTTTTTTCCGTCATCTTGCGGCGGAGACCCCGTTCAACAAAGAGAAAAGAAACTGCACCGAGAACCGGAGTTGTCCATCTGCCGATAACCCCCATTATAACGGCGAGAATGTTCGGCGAAAGGGAATATACTCCGTCTTCGCTCTGCGAAAGACCGGAAAGCGAACTTGATATTTTCAGGTCATACACCGTGCCGACTGCCATCAGCGCGATAAACACTATCGCCACCGACAGATAAAGCAGGTTCCTTTTTGTCAACAGCTTTTTCATTCTGAGAGTTTTCCTCCTTTTCAAATACGTATACAGCCATTTTTATAAGCATTTCCCGCAGTCCCGGCAGAAAGGAGAGCGGCGCGAGCCACCTGCGCAGCGGAATAAATCTTTTATAGACAGGCTTTATGCCCGACGCTGCGATGATTTTCCTCGCCTTTTTAAGAGTCATTTTGTTTATGTACGATATGTGCTTTTCTCCGTTTTCCGAAACGGATATTTTCAGACGCAGGCGCCTTTCCCTGTCCGGAAGGGGGGCTGTCAGAGCTTCGTATGCGCCGATGAGCGTTTTTTCGCCGTACAGCATATGCACCCAGGGAATGTTTATCGCGTCAGAAAGGTGTGCGCCGTAAGGATGATAATACGGTGGGAAATTTATATACAATCTTCCGCCGGGGCGCAGTACGCGCATCGCCTCCGAGAGGGCTTTTTCGGGACTGCCGACGTGCTCGAAAAAGTCGTTCATAGTTACGGCGTCAAAGGAAGCGTCTTTGAAGGGAAGCGACGTTGCGTCTCCCGTGACGAATGAATATCCGCCGGAAAAGCCGAGCCTCTCCGCAAGAGCAACCGCCTTTTCTCTGTAATCTGAAACGGCGTCGATTCCGGTTACGCTTTTTGCGCCGAGGGAAAGAAAGTACAGCGTTTTTCCACCCTCACCGCAACCGACGTCGAGAACGTCCCTGCCGGAGAACATCTCCTCCGGGGAAAAGCGTTTTTCATAGCACGATACAGCCGCCGCCCCGCGGGAAAATTCCCATTCGCCATATGTCATCCCGCCGCTCGCTTCGTCATTGAACGGATGAGAAACGGGAGCAAACCGCCGGTTGAGCCTTAAAAGAGATTTTACGCTCATAACAGTTTCCTCCCGTTAAAATTTTTATTTTGCAAGAGACGCCGCCGCAGCGCCGATTATGCCTGCGTCGTTTCCGAGCTCGGCTATGCGAACGTCCGTGCGGAGTTTTTTATCCTTTGTATAAACTTCCTTTTCGATAAGCGGAATAAGCGGGCGAAGGAGGTTTTCCTTCTCTCCGGAAACGCCGCCACCTATGCAGAGCACTTCGGGCTGAAAGACATTGAGAATGTTTGCAATTCCGCAGGCGAGATAGCCAAGGTATTCGTTTACGACCTCGGTTGCCGCTTTATCTCCCTTTCTCATAGCGGCGAACGCCGTCTTTCCGCCGACGCGGTTTACATCGCCCCCGCACATCTCGCGCATAAGAGAATCGGGGCACTGCTCGAACTTCTTTTTCGTTTCGGAGATGAGAGCGGTTGCGGAGCAATAGACTTCAAAGCAGCCGTGTCTGCCGCAGGTGCAGGGTCTGCCGTCCTTTACGATGACCGTGTGACCTATTTCCGCGCCGCCGTGCGCACAGCCAGTCAACATTTTTCCGCCGATTATGACGCCGCTTCCGACGCCCGTTCCGAGGGTTATCGTTACGGAGGACGACGTTCCCTTTGCCGCTCCCGCGACAGCCTCTCCGTATGCGGCGAGGTTTGCATCGTTTCCGATTGTTATCTTTGATTTTTCAACTCCGGAATACTTTGAGAAAAGCTCAACGAGCGGGAAATCAAAGAATTTGATGTTGTTTGCATATTCGACATAGCCCGTATCGGGGTTTACCGTGCCGGGGCAGGCAATTCCGACTCCGCCGACTGAAAGGATGTCCGTTCCGACTTCTTCGCAAAGCCTTTTGCAGAGCGCAGCCATGTCCTTTATAATCTCCTCCGCCGCTCTTTCCGCAAGGGTGGGGCAGGAGTCCTTTTTTATTATTTTGTACTTTTCATCGACTATCCCGACGGCGATGTTTGTTCCCCCGAGGTCGACACCGATAGAATACATATGAAAAATCCTCCGCATTATGTAGCATATTCAATCTATATTTTACAGCCGGCAGAGCGATTTGTCAAGGGAAGGAGTGCGGGGAAATTGCGGGGAGCGGCGAAAAATAAGCCAAAATGACGTTTTTTGCGCCGCAACTCGGTTGACAGCCCGCCTGCGCGGTGTTAAAATGAAGAAAAACACTCTTTGCGGAGGAAACCGGAATGGCTGAATATTACAAGGCTTATGACGAAAGATATAAAAAAGTAAAAGAGAGCGGAGCGGGCATATGGGGCACATCGGAGAATGACCCTTTCGTTACGTCAACGCTTGAAAAATGGGTGAAAGAGAACGCTCTTGAAAGGAAGAGCGGGCTTCAGTGCGCCTGCGGTGAGGGAAGCGAGGGAATTATTCTTTCGCGGCTCGGCTGTCTTTATTGGGGGACGGATGTTTCCGTCACGGCGGTGAATATCGCGAGAAGCAGACTTGAAAAATATCCCGGCGCACGGATTTTCTTTATGGACATGGTCAAAAACAGCATAGCGGGAAAATATGACGGAATAGTCGACTGTCAGGGGTTGCATATGCTTGTCACGGATGACGACAGACGAAAATACCTCGAAAATATCTATTCGGCGACAAAGGACGGCGCAAGCGCGATATTCATCCGCGAGCTTTGCGATGACGATGCCTTCTCGGGGAATGTCGGCAGTTTTGAGGAATGGCAGAGCATTTCCGGCTCGGACTATGAAACTCCGGATGAAAGACATGTTGACGGAACGGACAAGACCGTTATGCTGGCGAGAATTCCCGCGAGAAGCAAGAGCCGCGAGGGGTATATAAAGGAGCTTGAAGCCGTCGGCTTTAAGCTCGAGAGCTTTGAAAGAGAAAGCGATACCGGACTTGCGACGTTTGTTGCAAGGAAATGACGGAGCGCAGAAAAACAACGGCAAAAGACCGGCGCCGAAGGGTGCCGGTCTTGCTTTATTCGACGGTTACGGATTTTGCGAGATTTTTCGGCATGTCGACATCTGTCCTGCGCATGACGGCGGTGTGATATGCGAGGAGCTGATATGCCGTCACAGCCGAGATTGCCGCCGTGATTTCGCTCCTGCACGGAAGCCCGATTACAAATTCTCCGTCGCGCTCCGAACATATGTCGTCCGGCGAAACGAGAACCGTCACGGCGCCGCGCGCCTTCACCTCGGAAAGTCCCGCTTTTGTCTTGCTGTAAAGCGCTTTGTCGCAGGCGGAAGCGATGACGGGAACCCCGTCGCTTATAAGGGAAAGGGTGCCGTGTTTGAGCTCGCCTGCGGCATAGGCTTCGCTATGGATATATGAAATTTCTTTCAGCTTCAGCGACCCTTCCTCCGCCGCATAACGGTCGATACCCCTGCCGATGAAAAAGGCGTTTTCGCTTTTTGAGATGACCCTTGCGATTTCCTTTATGTCGTCGCTGCGCTCCGTAAGCGACTGTACCGCCGCCGGCAGCTCAAGGGAAAGGGCGGAGGTCGTTTCCGCCGCTTCCGCCTCGCTTATTCTGCCGAGCCGAAGCGCCGTTCCGACGGCGAGCAGCGTCATAACCGTCGCCTGGACGGTAAACGCTTTTGTGCTTGCGACGGCAATTTCCGGTCCCGCCCTTGTATAGATCACCTCGTCCGCCTCGCGTGCGATTGACGAAGAAACAACATTCACAATGCCGAGCGTAAACGCGCCCTTTTCCTTTGCAAGACGCAGTGCGGCAAGGGAATCCGCCGTCTCGCCCGATTGTGAAATGACGATGACAGCGTCCCCTTTGCCGACAATCGGATCCTTATATCTGAATTCCGAGGCGAGCTCCCCTTCGCACGGACGGCGGGCGAGCTTTTCCGTCATATATTTGCCGAAAAGCCCTGCGTGCATTGCCGTTCCGCAGGCGACGACGAATATTTTGTCTGCACCTGCGAGCCTTGTGATTATATCTTTTCCGTCTCCGGAAAAATCGGGAAGACCGTCCTTTATCCTTCCGGAGAGGACGTTTTTTATCGCCATTGGCTCCTCGTTTATCTCTTTCAGCATAAAGTGCGGATAGCCGCCCTTTTCTGCCGCCTCTGTATCCCAGGCGGAGACATTTTTCTCTCTTTCGACAGGACGCAGGGTGCTGTCATAAACCGAGACCTCCCCCGCCGTGACCTTTGCAATGTCGCCGCTTTCGAGAATCATATAGGTTCTTGTATATTTAAGAATCGCCGTTATGTCGGAGGCGATTAAGCTCTCGCCTTCGCCCGCGCCGATTATCAGCGGGCTGTCCTTCCTTGAGGCAAAGAGCACATCCGGAAAGCCTTCAATCATTATCGCAAACGCAAACGAGCCGTTCATTTCGCCCGTCGCTTTGCCAATCGCTTTTATGGGGTCGCCTTCGGCGGAGAGGTGACTGTCGATCAGCGCGGCGGCGACCTCGGTGTCCGTTTCTGATATAAATCTGTAGCCCTTGTCTTCAAGTGACGTTCTGAGCTCCGCATAATTTTCGATTATTCCGTTATGCACAAGCGTCACCCTGCCGCTCGTATGCGGATGAGCGTTTTCGGATGTCGGCGCTCCGTGCGTTGCCCAGCGCGTGTGACCTATGCCGGTACCTCCGCTTATGTGGCTTTTGCCCGTCGCCTCTTCAAGCGATTTCACCTTTCCCGCGGTCTTGACCGTTACCGTTCTCCCTTCGGAGACCACAGCCATCCCCGCGGAATCATAGCCTCTGTATTCAAGGGAGAAAAGCCCCGAAAGTATCACGTCTCTTGCGTTTCTTTTCCCCGTATAACCGATTATTCCGCACATATATCCTCCTTTGCGGCGCTTTTTATGAGCGCAGATATTTTTTCGGCGGCTGAATCGAGCAGAGCCGGCAGGAGCTTTTCGTCGTCGCTTTCCGCCGTCAGTCTTATGCATGGCTCCGTTCCGGAAGGACGCGCGACAAGCCTTCCGCTCTTGCCGAGCATTTCTCTCACTTCTGCAAGATAATTCTTTACGTCGCTGCTCGCGAGAAACGCAATTTTCTGTTCTGCCGCGGCGGGAATGTTTTTTGAAAGCTGCGGCATTTTCTTTATCACGGACGCAATTCCGGAGAGCTTTTTTCCCGTTCTCTGCATGAGTGAAAACAGCATTATTGCCGTAAGTTGTCCGTCGCCCGTCGGCATTATGTCACCGAATATCATATGCCCCGACTGCTCGCCGCCGAGATTATAATCCCAAAGGCGCATTTCCTCGGAAACGTACCTGTCGCCGACCTTTGTCTGCAAAAATCTTATGCCGTTTTCTTCGCAGAAGCGGACAAGTCCGCAGTTGCTCATCACCGTGCCGACGACACCTCCGCGCAACTCCCCGCGCTGCTTCATGTCAAACGAGAGCGCTGCGAGCATGGTGTCCCCGTCGATGGAATTTCCCGTTTCGTCGACGCATATGCACCTGTCGGCGTCGCCGTCGAAAGCCGCTCCGCCGCAAAGCCCGTTCTTCCGGACGTATTCCGAAAGATACGAAATATCCGTCGACCCGCAGCCCGAATTTATATTTGTGCCGCTCGGTTTGTCAAAGAGCATGTCGCAATCGGCTCCGAGCGACGAAAATATTTTCTCCGCCGTCACGCATGCCGCACCGCAGGCGCAGTCAAGGGCTATATGAAGTCCAGAAAGAGGGGAGGGGGCGGAGGCGACGAGATGAGAGATATATTCGCCTGCTCCGTCAATCATTTTAACGGTTCCCATCTCGCCTGACGGCACGTTCTGCGGCGGGCAGGAAAGCATCGCTTCGATTTTGTCTTCAAGCTCGTCGCACAACTTGTGACCGTCGCTGCCGAATATCTTGATACCGTTGTATTCCGACGGATTGTGAGACGCTGTCACCATTATTCCCGCGGACGCGCCGAGTTCTGTTGTCAGAAAAGCGACGGCGGGGGTCGGGAGAATGTCTGTAAAGAGGACGTCGCCTCCCGCGGAGCATATTCCGGAGGCGATTGCAAAGCAGAGCATTTGTCCCGAGAGTCTTGTATCGCGGGCGAGAAGTATTTTAGGTTTTTCGCCGGAGCGCGAGAGGAGCAGAGTCAGCTTTTCGCCTATGCCTGCGGCAAGGGAGCGGGTCAGTTCTTTTCCGGCAATCCCGCGGATGCCGTCCGTTCCGAACAATCGAGCCATTTCACATTCTCCTTTCCGCCTTGCGGTCGACAGACTTATATATCGTTTTTTCGTCCACACAGCCACGCACGAGCGCGAGCGGATAGATTATGCAGCCTTTGCCGATAATGCTTCCGGGGCATATCACGGCACCGCACCCGACCTCCGTCCCGTCACCGACGGCCGCGCCGAATTTCCGTCTGCCAGTTTCAATCTTTTCATCTCCGCGCGTGACGGTCACACTTGTGCGGTCGAGCCTGAGGTTTGAAATGATGGCTCCCGCACCGAGGTGAGCTCCCCTGCCGATGATACTGTCGCCCGCATAATTGAAGTGCGGAAGGCAAGCCTGCTCCATGAGCACACTGTTTTTCACCTCTGACGAATTGCCGATTACAGCTCCTGCTCCGACATAAACCGAACCGCGGATATAAGCGCAATGACGGATTTCCGCCCCGCTTTCCATGATGCACGGCGCCGAGATTCCGGCGCTCTCCGCAATCTTTGCCGTGCGGTGTATCCATATGTTTTCCTTCGGGGAATAATAGTCACTGCCGAGAGTCTGCCCGAGGGCGATTATATTTTCAGCGAGATTTTCGATTGCCTCCCATGGAAATTCATATTCCGAAACAAGTCTGGTCGGACAGTCAAACAGTGCCCGCACGGATATGTTCTGCATAGCAGTGCCTCTTTTCTTTAATATTTGCGGGCGGATTTGCGCGCCCGTTTATATTATTTACCGGAAGGGAGAGATTTTCTTCTGTTGCCGATAAAAATGCGGAAATTCCGACAAACCAATAACTATTATATGAAAAAAGCACCGGACGGTTACATGAATTCCGGACGCAAAAAACGGCAGAGAACATTCTCTGCCGTTTTGATGCTTTGTTATTTATTTTCAGGAGGCTGTGTTTCGTCCGGTGCTTCCGGGGCGTCGTCTTTTCCGTCCGTGACGGCTTTTTCTGCGCTTTTGTCGCGTTTTTTCAGAAATCCGAAGAGCTTCTTTTTCTCCTTCGGTTTATCGTCATTTTCCGCCCCTTCAAGAAGAATTTCCTTCGCTCTGCCTTCGCAATAATCCGCATTGTCGGACGAATAGCCCTTCTTTGCCAGCTTTGCGTTTATCCTGTCGCTTATGAGCGTATATATGACGGCGAACGTCGGAACGCCGATTATCATTCCCGGTGCTCCGAAGAATCCGGACATGACCGTAATCGCGATAACAACCCATTCCGAAGGCATGCCGGTGTTTGAGCCTATCAGTTTCGGCGCGATGACGTTTCCGTCAATTCCCTGGAACACTAATGTGAACAGTATGAAGGGAATTACTTTTGATGGCGAGGCGATGAGGATAATCAGCGCGCATGGTACTGTACCAATCCACGGACCGAAAATCGGTATCATGTTTGTTATACCGAGAACAACGGCAATGAGCGGGTAGAACGGAATGCCTATCATCCAGAGGAAGAAGAAGTTCATAACGCCGACGAAAATCGCGTCAAGAATCGTACCCTTTATATATCCGCCGAAGCTCTTGTCTGCGCGGCGAACAGCCGAGATGAGTGTTCCGCGCTTTTTGTCCGAAACGTAAGCGCGGAGAAGCTTGTTTGTCACTGCGCCTATGCGCTCTTTTCCGCAAAGGATGAAAATTGCGAAAACAATTCCGATAAGCGCATTTTTGATTGCGCCGAGGAGCGATGTCGCAAACGAGCCGAGCCACGGCATGACAATGTCGACAATCTCTTCAGTCTTGTCAAGGAATCTGTCGATATAGCTGTTCAGCGATGAAACAATGTCTCCGAGAGCCGGAGTGGACGACCCGACCTGACCGAGCCACTTTTTTGCCGTTTCGACATATCCGTTGAATTTGCTTTGTAACTCCGCAATGCTGGAGATGAGCTGCGGCGCGAGGGCAGAGATAAGAAGCGAGATGAAAAGAAGGAAAATTATCATCGTTGCGGCAACGGAAAGTCCTCTGCGCAGACACCTTTTCCCTTGCTTTTTATTGAGAAACGCAAATACCTTCGTATCGAAAAGAGAGACGATGGGGTTCAGAAGGTATGCGATTATGATTCCGTATACAAGCGGGGATATGGCAGAAAAGAACTTCTTTATATATCCGCCGAAATCGTTGTTGTTGAGGAAGAAAAAAACGATAAACGAAGCGGCAAGGAGCACAAGCGCAACGTAGACTGCTATCGTTGTGTATTTTTTGTTCCATGACAACTTCATCGGTTTTTCTCCTTTCCTTATTATCGTTTATCCCTGTTCTATCGCGCGGTACTGCTCTATGACCGACTTATATATCAGCTCATATCCCCTTGAGTTCGGATGAATTCCGTCTTCGCAGATGAGCTCTTCGTAATGGTGATCCGCAAGAAACGCGGAGCGGATGTCTATCAGCGCAACGTTTACCGCACGCGCGATTTTTTCGACCATTATGCTGTACATTTCCTGATAGCGGTATATCGTTTCGACGCTACCGAGCCATTTCAGAACGTTTTCTGCGCACATGCCCGCTTTTTCGGTTATCTTCTTGAAATACCTTGCCGGAACGATGGGCGGAAGGTTCAGCGCGAAAATTTTTGAGCCGAACGCTTTTGCCTTTGTCAGAAGTTCTGTATAGATTTTTTCAAAAATGTCGGGCGGGGTCTTGCAGAGATGCTCACATTCGGGATTATCCGAAATGCTCTGCCAGTCAAAATCGCAGTCATTTCCGCCGACCTCAATGAACACCGCGTCGCTTGACGCTATGTCGCTCTCGCATTTTTCAACGAGCGACAGAGTTTTTTCCGCCACAAAGCCGAAGCGGGAAAAGTTTTCAAGGGTTATATCGCTCCTGCCGGTGAGGAGATTTATGTCGGGCGCACCGCTTGTGTAACGCCCCGTTTCCGAAAGAACGACTCCTTTTCCGACGGAGTCTCCGAAAACGCAGAAGTTAAGATGTTCCATTGTGATTTTACCTCGTCTTGTTTATGTTCCGTGCTGCTTAAACCGAGATGTTGATTTTATATTCGGCTCAGAGTATTTTCTCCATACCTATTTTCTGTACCCTCAGCCCGATTTTTTCATAGAATTTTACGGCATTTACATTGTCCGCCCAGACGTTGAGGGTTACGTTGTAATATCCGTGCTCCCTTGCATAAGTGAGGACGTACTCATATAGCAGGGTGCCGATGTGGTGCCCGCGACAGTTTTCGTCGACGCAAAGATCGTCTATATAAAGAGTCTTTATGTCCGTCATGTTGCTTTCCTTGGGGAACTGCTTGTGGATACAGAAAGCGTAGCCTTCGACTTTGCCGTCCTTCTCCGCAACGAAAACGGGTGTTTTGTCATCCGCGATGATTTTTTCGAGCTCCTCGTCCGTATATTTTTTTGCGCCTTTTCTGAAAATGTCGGGGCGGGCGTCGCTGTGGACTTTGTGAACCTGAAAGAGAAGCTCGTCTATCCTTTTCATGTCGCCCTTTGCGGCGCGCCTTATGATGATGTTTGACATTGCTTTTACCCGGCTTGCTTTGAAATAAATTGGCGCACCCGAGCGGATTCGAACCGCTGACCTACCGCTTAGGAGGCGGTTGCTCTATCCTGCTGAGCTACGGGTGCATAACGGCGGGAGGTCCGCCGTGATATTCTGTTTTGCAGCGATAATGGGATACGTCAACCCATTACCGCGTTTTACCTATTCGGCGTTTTCTGACGTTGCCTTTCGCACCCTAAGGTTTAACGACACATGGATGGTCGAAATTCAATCGCCTTTACTTCTTTTCGGACTGCTTTTTGCCGTCCTTCTTTCTGAAAAGACTTTTCATTTTCTCAATGAATTTTTTGTCCCTTGCGCGACTTTTCTCTGCTGCCTGCTGTTGTTCCTCGTGAATTGCGATACCGTCATCGGACGAATAATATTCCCCTGTGTCCGTCGGCGCACCCTTCTTTCCGAGGCGGCTCTCCGTTTTTTCCTTGAGAAGCTCGCGGATGACGTCGAACGTCGGAACGGCGATTATCATTCCCGGCAGACCGAAGAAGCCTGCCATCACTATGAGCGAAGCGAATATCCACATCGCCGGCAAGCCGAGCTTTTCGCCGACGAGTTTGCTTGTGATGAAGTGTGCGTCGAGTATCTGGAGAAGTACGACAAACAGCAGATACCAGAACATGAGGGAAGCGTCCATAGATGCGATGAAAACGATGAAGGACGAAAGCGCAATGCCGACAATCGGTCCGAATACCGGAACAAGGTTGCAAACGCCGATTATCATGCTGATGAGGGGATAATACGGGACGCCTATCGCCCAACAACCGAAGAAGCATATCAGCCCGACGAGGATTGCGTCAAGAATTTTTCCCGTCACAAAATTACCGAATTTATCGTCTATAAGCGAGACGACCTTCTTTGTGCCCGTATAGGCTTTGTCGGTCATCAGTGCGCGGAGGGCTTTGTTTGCCTGCGCAGAGAGACGCTCCTTTGCGAAAAGGAAATATATCGCAAAGACAAAGCCGAGAAGCACATCCTTTACGGTCACGACGATGTTCTTTGCCGCGCCCGCGATCTGCGGGGTGATGTTCTTGATGATCTCATAGACCTTGTCAATGAAGTTGTTTATATATTTGACGGCGGACGCTATATATTCGGAAAAGGCACCCGCATTGTCGTCAAGCGTTTCCAACCATTGCTGAACGTTACCGATATAGAATTTCATCTTGCCTTCAAGGTCGGCATAGCCTGCGACTATCTGCGGAACGAGAAGCCAGAGGAAAAGGCATATGACGAGTACGACGGCGATGACCGTCAGAAATACGGAAAAGGTTCTTTGCAGACGGCGCTTCCCGGGTCTTTCGAGAAAACCGAAAACGTAGATTTCAACCTTTTTCATCAGTTTGTTCAGAAGGTATGCGAAAATCATTCCGTATATTATCGGGTTGAACACGGAAAGAAAGCTGCTCGCGTACTTGCCGAAATCGTGATTGTTGAGGAAGAAGAAAACGCAGACAACGGCAAAAAGAATTACAAACAGCGCGTAAACGGCGATGGTTGTATATTTTTTGTTCCAATCGACTTTACGCTTCTTCTCCGTTTCTTCTTTCGGAAGGTCGGGGAGGTTTTTGTTGTCGTCCATGCTTTTCTCCTTTCGGCTTTCGGTGCGAGACCGTACTGGTCTAATTTTATACTATATACAAATTTTCGTCAAGTGATAATTGAAATTTTAATTGTAACAAAATTGTTTCGCCGCGGACTTCGGGGGTCGGGATAAGCGATAAAAAACATTTATGAAAAATTATTGCCCGTCGGGCGCCGGCAAATTCAGCTTTCCGCCATTTTTTCCTGCAATCTGCGGCGTACACATGTCTTTGTCGTTTTTTACGCGTAAATTTCTCACAAAATGAACATGTAAAACAAAAAACGCGGGCAATCGCCTGCGTTTGGGATTTTGTTAAAAAGGAAGATTTATTACTCCGAGGTCTTCGAGAAGGATTTTCGTGCCGATGAGAATGAGAATGATTCCTCCCGCAAGCTCGGCTTTCGATTTGTATTTCGCGCCGAAAAAGTTGCCGGCGAGAAGTCCGAGCATGGAAATAATGCAGGTGACAACGCCGATTGTTATCGCGGAATAAAGGAATGTGCTTTTGTCCATTTCGTTGAACGCGAACGAAATGCCGACGGCGAGCGCGTCAATCGAGGTTGCGACGGCGAGGACGAGCATTGTGCCGACGGAAAACGAAGAATTCTTTTCTCCGTCCGGCTCTTCCTTTGAAAGTGCCTCGCGTATCATGTTGACTCCGATTATGAGGAGAAGCCCGAAGGCTATCCAATGGTCAAACTTTGTTATGTATTTTTCAAACTGCTTGCCGAGAAAATATCCTATCGTGGGCATAAGCGCCTGAAAAGCTCCGAAATAAAGTCCGACGGCGAGCAGATGCCCGATTTTCACCTTCCGGACAGAAAGTCCCTTGCATATAGAAACGGCAAACGCGTCCATTGAAAGCGCGACTGCTATAACCAAAACGTCAAAAATGTCCAAGACCAAAATCCTCCCGCAAAAATGCACCTATACAACATATCATATAAGCACCGAAAAGTCAATATTCGTCCGAAATAAAAATTGACATATTTCGTTTATGATGATAAAATGATAGAAAAATCTCGGTTTTGAGAAGGGAAATTTTTTATGAAAAAAAGCGGCGTGCTTATGCCGATATTTTCGCTCCCCTCGCCATACGGTATCGGAACGGTCGGCAGGGGAGCTTATGAATTTGCGGATTATATAAAAAAGTCGGGGGCGGACATCTGGCAGGTGCTCCCCGTCGGTCCGACCGGATACGGAAACTCGCCTTATCAGAGCTTTTCGTCGTTTGCGGGCAATCCATATTTTATCGACCCCGATATGCTATGTGAAGATGACATTCTGAACAAGGAAGACCTTCCGGACACAGTCCCGGAGGGAGAGAAAATCGATTACGGAAAGATCTATTTTTCAAGGCGAAAAATGCTCCGCTCGGCTTATGAATATTCCGGAAACCGGCTGAAAAGCGAAACGGAGGAATTCCTTCTTGCACATCCCGCCGTCGGCGACTATGCCTTTTTCATGGCGCTGAAGGACAGGTTCAAAGGAAAGCGCTATCTCGACTTTCCTAAATGCCTTGTCCGCAGGGAAAAATCGGCGATGGAAAAATACAGGGCATTGCTTTCGGACGAGATAAATTATTATGTTTTCGAACAGTATCTTTTCTTTTCGCAATGGAAAAGGATGAGGGAATATGTAAACTCAATCGGGATAGAAATTCTCGGGGATATGCCGATATACGTTGCGCCGGACTCGGCTGACGTCTGGGCAAATCCGAGGAGCTTTCAGCTCGATCGTGACCGCCGTCCGAGCTTTGTTGCGGGGGTTCCGCCGGATTACTTTTCCGAGGACGGGCAGAAATGGGGCAACCCGCTTTACGACTGGAAATACATGAAAAATCACGGCTATGACTTTTTCGTCCGCAGGGCGAAGGCGGCTTCGGAACTGTTTGATTCCGTCCGCCTTGACCATTTCATCGGCTTTGCCAATTATTACAGCGTCGCCCCCGACGCTCCGGACGCGAAAAACGGCTTCTGGCGCGACGGACCCGGAAAAAGTCTTTTCTCAACGTTGGAAAAAGAGGTTCCGTCTCTCGGGCTTGTGGCGGAGGACCTCGGAATCGTTTCGGAGAAGGTCATAAAGCTGCTGAAAAGCACGGGATATCCTTCGATGAGAGTTATTCAGTTCGCCTTCGGAGATGACAAGTCGAATATGCATTTGCCTAAGAATGTGCGCCGTAATACGTATTATTATACAGGTACGCATGACAATGCCGCAACCCTTTCCTGGTGGACTTCGCGGACGGCGGATGAAAAATCTCGCACGGCGGAATACCTCGGCAGAAAGCGCATAAAAGCGCCGGAAACCTTCATAAAGGCGGTATTGGACAGTCGCGCGAATGTGGCTGTCATACCCATGTGGGACATTCTTTCCCTCGGCGATGAGGGCAGAGTCAATACGCCGGGCACCTCCGAAGGCAACTGGATGTGGCGGATTAAAAAGGTGCCCTCCGAGCCCGCGGAGCTTCGCCGCAGGTAACTACATTATACTTTCAAAATCAAAGCTTTCCAGCTTTTTCAGGCGGGAAAGCGCGTCGCGGAATTTTATGGCGGCGGTGACGAACGAGTCGCCGTCGCCGTTTTTTGCGGCGGTGTAAAGCTCGGCTGCGGCGTCGTCGGCACGGTCGATATGACCGTAACCGATTGTAAACGCAAATTTATCTATTGTCTTGTCCCATAAGTCCCAGAGCCTTTGCGTTTTTTCCATGGCAGACGGGATATCCGCCTCAAAAGCCGCCTTGCTTTCCGGCAGCGACTCTGCAATTTCAAGCATTTCATCGGATATACGCACGATATATGTCGTGTTGAAAGCTATAAAGGCAGCAACGGCGCAGAGAAGTATGAGCGAAGCTATAAAGGTTTTCATTTTGCCTCCTTTTTGTATACAGTGACGGTGTCGCCGTCGTCGACGGTCATAAGAAAAACGTTTTTTATATCACGGATTTTCTTCTTTTCGAGCACTCCGGAAAGCCATTTTTCGTCCTTGCCGATTTCGGAGAGGACGTAATTTATTATGTGCCCGTCGACTATGACGGGGTGTGCTATGCCTGTTACCGTCGGCGCGTTTTCGAGCGGGAAAACGGAAATCTGCCCGTTCGGCTCAAAGATTGCATAGTCGACGACAGAAGGAGACGGCGTATCCTTCAGGCGCAGCTGACAGAGCAGATCTTCAACGCTCATCCTCATTTTCGCCATTTCCTTCTGCACGGGCTTTCCGCCTCGGACGACAATGCTCGGCTTGCCTTCGAGAAATTTCTTTATCACTGCGGACTTCGTCGAAAGGAATGACGCGATGACTTCAAGGCAAAGAATTACGGTTATCGGCACGATTGCGTGAAGAAGCGGAATGTTGTTGTCGGTGAGCGGATTTGACGCGATCTCGCTTATGAGAAATGCCGTTATCAGCTCGGAAACCTGAAGCTGACCTATCTGTCTTTTTCCCGTGAAACGCATCATCGCGATGAGAATTACGTAAATAATGAGTGTTCTTACGAATATTGACGCCATATTTCCTCCGTCCGGACGCTTTTTTATTATGTTTACGAAAAAATCATAAAATATTTATTGAAAATAATATCGACATAGGATATAATTAACTTGTATTACTTTACGGAAGTGTCTTTTCGGCACGGAAAGGGTGAAAACGATGACCATAGACGGAAACGGAATGGAATATGCCGTCGGCGAATACAGCGTCGAACTGAAAAAAATAGCGGATGAATTCAAGCTTGAAACGATATACGTTCCCGAAGGCTGGGAGAAGATACTTATAAAAAGTCCGGACGTGAGCCGTCCCGGTCTTGCGCTCGGCGGATTTTTCGATTGCTTTGATCACAAGAGAATTCAGCTTGTGGGAAATGCGGAGTCCGAATATCTCGGATTTGCGACGCATGAGGAAAGGAAAGAAAAGCTTGATGCGCTTTTCGCAAAGGAAATCCCCGCGCTGATCGTCACGACCTCGCTCCCCGTTTTTGACGAAATGCTCCACGCGGCGGAAAAATATTCCGTCCCGCTGTTTCGTACGGCGCAGAAGTCGTCTGAGTTTCAGGCGGCGCTCATTGCGTCACTGAACATATACCTTGCGCCGAGAATAACGCGCCACGGCGTTCTTGTCGAGGTTTACGGCGAGGGAATACTTATGCTCGGCGAAAGCGGCGTCGGAAAGAGCGAAACGGCAATCGAGCTTGTCAAAAGGGGTCACCGCTTTATCGCGGATGACGCCGTCGAAATAAAAAAAGTCTCCGCAAAGACGCTTGTCGGCTCTTCGCCGGAGATAATCCGTCACTTCATCGAACTGCGCGGTATCGGAATAGTCGATGTGCGTCGTCTCTTCGGTATGGGTGCCGTAAAGGAAACGGAAAAGATCGATATGGTAATAAAGCTCGAGCAGTGGGATAAGAACAAAATTTATGACAGACTCGGTCTGGAGCAGGAAACAACGAATATCCTCGGGATAGAAGTCCCGACGACGACAATCCCCGTTCGCCCCGGCAGAAACCTTGCGATAATTCTTGAAATCGCCGCAATGAACAACCGTCAGAAAAAAATGGGCTATAATACGGCGGAGGAATTCAATAAACGAATGAACAGACTCCTTTCCGGAGGAGGAACAGAGGAAAACAATGAATAACGGAATGAAAGAAGGCGGAGCGGGAAACAGAATTGTTTCTCCCGCTGTGCCGGGAATAATTTTGGTTCTGAGCGCGGCTCTGTCTGCTCTCGGTCTTGCAAAGGGAAGCACTCTCATCGGATTGCTGTTCATGATGGCTTCCGCCGCAATGCTTGCGCTTCTCATCTGTATGCGCGCGGCTGTCGTGTGTTGCGTCGCCTGCCCGATTTCGGTTGCGGCGGGCTCGGTTATAATAACGATTGCCGGAGGCGGGGTCGACAGCGTCATAGCATTTTGCGCGTTTGTCGCGGTCGGCGGGATGCTTGCGCTCTGCGTGACAAAGAAGAGCGACAGAACCGGAACTGTTGTTGCAATGTCGGCGGCGCTTGCACTGATGATACTTATAGCCTTTGCCGCGGAATACTTTTCGGGCGGCAGAGCATTTTCCGCCGAAGGAATAAAAGCGTTTGTCGAAGAAAAGATAGCCGTCATCCGCACGCTTATAGGAGATATGGTAAACGCCTATGCGGATGCTTTGAAGAGCATGGGACAGACTATTGAAGATACTTATGTAAAGGAGCTTAAAGACGGGCTCGCAAATACTTTTATAGTGCTCCTGCCGGGATTTATAATCGCAATTCTTCAGGTGTTCTGCTATTTTGTAACCTGTATTTTCAAGTTTTCGGCGAGAAAAGCGCATTGCGAGGTTATCCTGCCTTCGCCGCGCTGGGAGCTTTACCCTACGATGGTCACCGTTATAATCTATGCGGTTGCCTCGCTCGTTCTCGGAATATCATACCTGATTGCGATGTTCTCCTCGTCGGGCTCGGTGGTGCAGATTGTGGCGTATAACCTTGTGCTGATAACATCGCCCGTGTTTGCCGCGATAGGCGTCGGGGTGACAATGGGAAAGAGAAGTCCTGCGGCTCCCGGAAGAAAGGGAATGTCAATCTTTATCTTCGCGCTGTTCCTTATATTTGCAACGCAGATCGCATATACGATGATCTCGATAATCGGCGCGATTGCCGTGTTTGTGAGAAGAAAGGCAGAGTCGGCGCCTAAAAACGATGACGAAAACAGCATGATGTGAGCCGATAAAAAATAAACCGAAAGGACAGTATTATGTCGGATAAATCAAACGATACAAAGAAGAAACGGTTTCCGCTGGGGATTGTATGCGCCGTCTGCGGGGTGATTGCCCTTGCAATCGTCGCAATTGCGATAGTGTACAGCGACGGCGACCCCGTCAGCATAGCGCTTTACGGTCTCGGCGGATACATGGTCTGCGTTCTTGCCGTCGGAATAGCGGAGCTTGTCCGCGGGACGATGGGCGGAAAGGTGATGAGCGAGGTGAGAAGCTCTGTTTTCGGGAACATCTCCCTTGATTTCATTCAGAAACTGTATATGCCTGTTGTCATATGCGACGAAAAGGGAAAAATCGTCTGGTACAACACCGCGCTTTCCTCGCGTTTCCGTTCCCGCACGATGGTCTTCGGAAAATATATAGACAACATCTGCGATGCGACGATAGAACGTATTCTCAAGGATGACGACGAGGACGGAACGGAGGTTTCGTTTTCTTCCGAAATAGACGCAGGCTCATCGGGCGAATGCTTCCGCGCAAAGGGCTATAAGGTCTCATCGCACGGCAAAACATATTATATGGCGATATTCGCTGACTATACGGAGACCCGCGCGCTTGCGAAAAAGCTGGATGACGAGGACACAATCGTCGCCTATGCGATGATTGATAACCTTGATGAGCTTATGCAGTATGTGCAGGAGCTTTACGATACGGCGGCGTCCGACGTCGAAACGATACTCCGCAAGCATATGGAGGCTGTCGGAGGGATTGTCCGCGAATACGCAAACAATAAGTTCATATGCGTATTTGCCGCAAAATATCTTGAAAAGTTTGAAGAGGACAAATTCTCCGTCCTCGACGAGGTTCGCGAGATATATGTTGGCGAAACGTCCATGCCGGTCACGATATCGATCGGCATAGCGAAGATAAGCGGCACCCTTTATGAAAAAGAGAGAGTCACACAGTCTGCCCTTGACCTTGCCCTTCAGAGGGGCGGAGACCAGGTTGTTGTCAAAAGTGCGGATGGCGTTGATTTTTACGGCGGCAAGACGAAAGCCGTTCAGAAACGTACAAAGGTGCGCTCGCGCGTTATCGCGGGAGAGTTCATGTCGCTTTTGAAAAAGAGCTCAAACGTCATTGTCATGGGTCACCGTTTCGCGGACTTTGACGCATTTGCGTCATGCCTTGCCGTTGCGAGACTCGCAACGTTCTGCGGAGTGAAGGTCAATATAGTCGCAGACAAAAATGACCGCAACCTCGCCCCCTGCTTTGCACGTCTTGAAGAATATCCCGAATACGGAGCTCTGTTTACGGATAAGATCGAGGCGCAGGATCTCATCCGCAGCGATACGCTGGCGGTTGTTGTCGACGTGAACAATCTCGCTTTCTGCGAGGCTCCCGACATAGTCAGCAATGTGAGCAATCTTGTCATAATCGACCACCACAGAAAGACCGGCGAATACAAGGTCAGACCGAGCATTGTTTATATAGAGCCTTCGGCGTCGTCCGCGTCGGAGCTGCTTTCCGAATTTCTTGAGCAGACGCTTCCCGCAGGGACTCTTCCGAAGGTCGAGGCGGACATACTCTTCGCCGGACTTCTGCTCGATACAAAACGCTTCACCCATAATACGGGAACGAGAACGTTTTCGTCCGCAATGTATCTTCGCGGCGAAGGCGCAAGCCCGACGGACGCGGAAAATCTTTTCAAGACGGGAATAAAAGAGTTCCTCAGCGAGGCAAAGTTTGAAAGCAACGTCGTTATATATAAATCGGTTATTGCGATAGCGCTCAATGACGCAGAGACAAATTCTCCGCTCATGCGTGTTTCCGCGGCAAAAGCGGCGGACAGACTGCTTTCCGTTGAAGGAGTGCAGGCGGCGTTTGCGCTTTGCAGAATAGACGATACGGTTCATATATCGGCGCGTTCGCAGGGAACGATAAACGTTCAGCTCATACTTGAAAAGATGGGCGGCGGCGGTCATTTCGACTCGGCAGGTGCGCAGGTCAAGAACTCGTCGACCTCAACGGCACTCACAACTCTCCGCTCCGCAATCGACGAATACCTTGCGGAAAATCTGTAAAACAAAAAGCCCCGCTTCGGCGGGGCTTTTTGAGATAAAAGAGAAGAGAGAAGATCGAAGAGAAGCGGAGCGGCAGAGCCGCGATTTGATTCCAAAAGTGTCGCCGAGAGGGGTTCGGCTCCGCCGAGGGCGGTGAGGGATCGTTTTTTTCGGCGGGACCAACTAATCACCCACCGCTTCGCGGTCCCCCCTCTCTCACAAGAGAGGGCTTAATACTCCCCGATAACCGAAGTTTCTTTTGCCTTTTTGCAAAAACCATGTCTGTGCAGTAACTTAAAAATCTGTATATCGTCCCCGATAATTAAAGTTTCTTTTGCCTTTTTGCAAGCCCTGTCTGTGCAGATAATTAAAACTCTGCACAAACTTCCCGATAACTGAAGTTTCTTTTGCCTACTTTTCTTTTCCAAAGAAAAGTAGGTTTCTACGGATTGAAATTATATCACCGACTTTCGGCGTTGTCAATTATTTTTGAAAATTTACATTATATATTGTTGTTTTTGATTTTATGTTCTGATATAATGACCTTGCAGTAAGCAAAGGGGCTATGAAAATGATAATATATATAAATCGCAACACGGAGCCGTATCTGAACATGGCGACGGAGGAATTTCTTCTCCGAACGGTAACAGAGCCTTCCGTAATGCTCTGGCGAAACGAGCCGGCGGTGATAATCGGTAAAAATCAGAATGCGGGGGAAAACGTAAGCTTTGATTTTACAAAGGCAAACGGGATAAAGGTTGTCCGCAGGCTGACGGGCGGCGGCGCCGTTTTTCACGACCTCGGCAACGTAAATTATACCTTTATAATGCCGGAAAGCGACGCTCCGGACAGCTTTTCCGAATTTTCGGAGCCGATTATCCGTGCGCTTCGCGGTCTTTCGATAAGCGCGGAGGCGTCCGGCAGAAACGACCTTCTCTCGAACGGGAAAAAGTTTTCGGGAACAGCGCGCTGCGGCTATAAAAGAGACGACGGGAGCACCGTCATAATGCATCACGGCACACTGCTCTTCTCCGCCGATATGAGCCGCCTTGCCGGTGCGCTGATAACAGACACGGAAAAGGCGAAATCGAAAGGGATAAAGAGCGCGGCGGCGAGGGTTGTAAACCTCTGCGAGCTTCTGCCCGACAGCAAAAAAAGCATGACGGCGGCGGACTTTATGAAATATCTTGAAGCGTTTTTCGTCGACGCCGAAGGCGCAACTCCTTATGAATTTTCCGAGGCGGACAAAGCTGAGATACGGAAGCTCTCGGAGGAAAAATATTCAACGGAAAAATGGCTTCTGCGCGCCGGCGCAGAGGATTTTGACACCGAGAAAAAGCGCCGGTTTGACTTCGGGACCGTTAAAATCAGGCTGCGTTGCCGCGCGGGCGAGGTCGGTATGCCGGCGGTTATCGAAAAAGTGCGGATAGAGGGAGATTTTATCGGCGATTGCGATATTTCCGGTCTTGAAGACGCACTTTGCGGAAAGTATTTTGAAAAAAACGCCGTTTTCTCTTTACTTGAAAGCGCGAATGTGGTAAAATATGTGCGCGGAGCGGACGCAACCGCTCTTGCAACGCTTATCTTTGAGTGAAAAGCAACGATTAAAATTCACGGAGATGATAAAATGACAAAAAACAAGAAATATGCAAAAGAGCTACTCGCCTTTCTCGACGCCGCTCCGACGCCGTTTCAGTCGACGGACGAGCTTTCAAAAATGCTCGATAAGGCAGGCGCCGTCAGGCTCTGCGAGGGCGACGAATGGCATCTTGAAAAGGGTACGCTCTATTATATGACAAAGGAAGGCACCCAGCTTTCCGCCTTCAGAATTTCCGAAGAGCCGAAGGAAGTCGGCTTCCGCATCGGCGCGGCACATCAGGACGCCCCGGGCTTCCGCATAAAGACCGTGCCGTCAAAGGTCGATATGGGCTATGAAAGAATATGCGTCGAAGGCTACGGTGGGCTTATTCTTCACGGCTGGGCAGACCGTCCGCTTTCCGTTGCGGGAAGAATTTTCGTAAAGGACGCGGGCGGCAACGCTGTCGCGAAAAACATAAACATTCACAAGCCCATTCTCATTATGCCCAGCGCGGCGATTCATATGGTTCGCGGCGACGAGCAGGGCAAATTCAATATTCAGACGGAGTTTTTGCCGTTTTTCAATCAGAACGCTGACGGCGAGGTACGCTTCACGGACTACCTTGCAAACGAAATCGGCTGCAAAAAGGAGGATGTCCTCTCGTTTGAGCTTGCGCCCTACGAATATTTCCCCGGGTGCTTTGTCGGCGAAAACGAAGAATTTATTTCCGTTCCCCGTCTCGACGACGCCGCAATGTCGCACGCGATTATATCCGCCATCTGCGAAAAATCGGAGAGCGGCTGTGACATCGCTATGATTTACGACCACGAGGAAATCGGCTCCAATTCCGACAGAGGCGCGCGGTCTGCGGTGCTTAAAATGCTTATCGACCGCATCTGCGCTTCCCTCGGCTATACGGCGGAGGACAAATACCGCGCCCTTGCAAAAACCGTCGTTTTCTCGGCGGATATGGCGCACGCAACTCATCCCTCCTTTGCGCAGAAGTCCGATCCCAATCTTCCCGTCAAGCTCAACGGAGGACCCGTGCTCAAGCTCGCGACCCGTCAGTCATACGCCACGTCATCACACGGCACGGCAATATTCAAACTCATCTGCGAAAAGGAAAAAATTCCTTATCAGGTGTTCAACAATCGCTCCGACGCAGGCGGCGGCGGGACGATCGGCCCGATGCTCTCCGCAGACCTCGGCGCGGTAACCGTTGACATAGGCAATCCCATGCTTTCAATGCACGCTGTCAGAGAGCTGGGCGGCACGGAGGACGGCTATAATATGGTTCGCCTTTACAAGGCGTTCTTTGAGGGGAAATGATATGGCAAGCAGCTTTTTTGCTCTGATATTCAGAGAAAAATATATACGCAGATGGGGGCTTATGCGCAACACAAGCGAGGAAAATCTTTCGTCGCACAGTATGGAAGTCGCTATGATTGCTCATGCGCTTGCGCTCATCGGAAACAAAAAATTCGGCAAGAGCTATGATGAAGGCAAAGTCATGGCGGCGGCGCTCTATCACGACGCAACCGAGGTATTTACGGGCGACATGCCGACTCCGGTCAAGTATTTCAGTCGCGAAATGCGCGAAAACTATAAGATTGTTGAGTCGCAGGCTGTAAATTCGCTCACGGCAAAGCTGCCGGACTTTTTGAAGGAAGAATATGAAGGCCTCCTCGACTGCAAGGACGAGGACACGGAACGCCTTGTTAAAATCGCAGACAAGCTCGCCGCGTATATAAAATGCGTCGAGGAGGAAAAATGCGGGAACGGCGAGTTCCGCTCCGCAAAGGAATCGACTATGGCGTCGCTCAAGGCTTACGATTGTCCGGAGCTCGACTATTTCATAAAAGAATTCCTCCCCACCTTCTCCCTGACCCTCGACGAAATGTAACCTACTTTTCTTCGAGAAGAAAAGTAGGCAAAAGAAGCTTCAATAATTAATTGGTTTGAGCAAATTTTATACTCTCATAAAAAGAGCGGTTTTGTGGCTTTTTGATTTTGCGCCGTACTTTTCTTTGAAAAGAAAAGTAGGCAAAAGAAACTTTAATAATCGGGGACGATATACAGACTTTTCGGTAACTGCACAGACGCGGCTTAAACAAAAGGCAAAAGAAACTTCAATTATCGGTTTTGCACAGATATTTTATTGCCTGCATATACGGGCATTATGATCCGCCCTGCCGGCTTTATCGATATGCGGGCACAAAATCCCGCCCAATCAAGTCAAAAAATTTATTTATATAAAGGAAGTAAACACTATGTACACAAATCAGCATCCGGAAATTCAGCCCGACGCGCTGAATGAAATACTTGCTCTCCGCCCCGAAGGTGCGGAAAACTGCAAAAAGCCCGTTACGGATCTTATTGACCGTATGAAGGGTGCCGTTATCGGCAGATTTGCAGGCTGCGTGCTCGGTATTCCCGTCGAGCTTTACAAGATGGCGGATATGCAGGCGCTCGCTATGGAATGCAATATGCAGTATCCCCCCGTCGACTACTGGACAGGCACCGACCAGCCCGAAAAAATTCATTATCAGGTCAACAAGAGAACGGAATACATTCTTGAAAACATCAACAAGGTTCCCGTCGACGACGATATAACTTACACAATCCTCAACCTCCTCCTTCTCGAAAAATACGGCAAGGGCTACACGGTTGACGACGCGGGCAAGTTCTGGCTCGACTATCTTCCTTACGGTTGCACGGCAGAGAGCGAAGCGCTTATGCAGCTCCGTGCCGGCACGAAGGCTGAATTTGCGGCAAACTTCAACGGTTACGTTGAATGGATAGGCGCGGCTATCAGAGCGGACGCTTTCGGTTATGCCGAGGCAGGCGACCCCGAAGCTGCGGCAAAGCTCGCATATCCGGACGCATTCCTTACTCACCGTCAGAACGGTATTTACGGCGAAATGTTCTGCGCGGCGGCAGTTGCGGCAGCCTTCACGGCAGAGACCCCTCTCGACGCTGTCAGAGAAGGTATGAAGCAGATTCCGAAGGAATCCGAGCTTTATAAAGAGCTTGAATGGGCATTCTCATGTGAAGAAAAAGTCACAAACTACATCCGTGCGCGCCAGCTCCTTGACGAACACTTCCCCAGAATGCACCCCGTACACACAATCAACAATATGTGCGCTATCGTTTTCGCCCTTATGCTCGGCGGAAAAGACTATACAAAGTGCATAGGCAACTGCGTTGCAATCGGTCTTGACAACGACTGCACGGGCGCGACCGTCGGCAGTATCGTCGGCGCTTGCATAGGCTTTAAGAACATCCCCGAGCACTGGTATAAAAACTTCAACAATACTGTTGTAACTTATATAAACGAGCATCCGACCCTTGCCCTTGACGACGTTATCAACAGATTTGTCGCCCTCAACGGCTGATAAAATCATATGACAAAAAGCCCTCGCTTCGGCGAGGGCTTTTTAAGATAAAAGAGAAGAGGTGCTGCGAATCCGCGGAGCGCACATTTTCATAAAAAATCCCCGCCGAAGCGGGGATTTTTTATTTTTCATAAACTTCTCTTTTGAGAATCGCGACATAAGGAAGCGCTCTGTATTTTTCATCGTAATCAAGTCCGTAGCCGACGACGAATTCATCGGGAATCTGCTTGCCAACATAGTCCGGCACAAATTCAACCTCTCTGCGGGAGGGCTTATCAAGCATTGTGCAGGTTCTGACGCTCCTTGCGCCCTTGTCAAGCAGGTATTTTGCAAGATAAGAGAGCGTTCTGCCGGAATCGATTATGTCTTCAACTATAAGAATATCGCAGTTTGCAAGATCCTTTCTTCTTATATCGAGAATTATGTCAACATGACCGGAAGAAACCGTGCCGGCGCCGTAAGAAGAGACCTTCATAAAATCGATCTGGACAGGGATTGAAAGTCGCTTCATAAGGTCGCCCATAAAGACGACGGAACCCTTGAGTATGCCGAGGAGGACAAGATTTTTGCCCTCATAATCACGGCTTATCTCCTCCGCCATACGGCGCACCGTTTTATCTATTTCCTCTTCCGTTACAAGAATTTTTGAAAAATCGCTTTGCATTTTTGCTCACCTCATTTTGCTTTATAATATCTGATTTTTATCTTCTCTCCGCCCGAAATTTCCTCGCTCGGAAAGCCGGGCAACCATATGGGTTTTCCATCCGCACAGATAACAGGACGGTATTTTTTTGCGCTTTCATCGAAATCGCCGATCATTTTTTTCAGCGTACGTGTCATTTTCCAGAAGCGGTATTTGTCAGATGAACGGCGGCTTCTCGCCGTCAGAACGGAGTTTTTCGGTGCGTAGCCCGTGCCGATAAGCTCTTGCCCTTCGGGCGCTGTGACGTCATCCCCCACCGCTATGCAGAAGCCGTAATCCGAAAAATTCAGCCCTTCGGAAAGCGTCATCTCATATTCCGGACGGGGGTCGTCCTCTCCTTCCGAAAAGAAGAAATATTCTCCGTCACATATAGCATATTTACATTCCGGAACGGATATCTTCCCCGCCCCGCCTGACGTTATCATTTCAAGTATCTCATTTTGATGGACAAAGTCCAGCGTTACGGGAGACAGCTTTGAAACAGCCCGCAATATAAGCGCGGGATGACTTTCTCTCAGAACCGAAAGCGGGAGCTTTCCGTTTTCGGCTTTTCCGAGCAGTTTTTCCGCCTCGGAGGAGATGAAGTCGTAATCAAGCGAAACGGCGTCCGTCATGTTGATGACAGCCTTCTCCGCCAAAGGAAAAATCGCTTTTATCTTCGGCACTATTTCGTGCCTTATATAATTTCTTGTGTAATGAGTGTCGGAATTTGTCTCGTCGGTGACGAAGGTCAGCACGGCTTCCTCTGCAAAGCCTTCAATCTCCGCGCGTGTGCAGTCGATGAGCGGACGGATGACCGTCACTTCTCCGCACGGGCGCGAGAACGGAATTCCTCTCATCCCCGCCGTACCGCTGCCTCTGCAAAGGTTGAAAATGACGGTTTCAAGATTGTCGCTTGCCGTGTGCGCAAGGGCAATATATTCGGAATTTGTCTCCCTTGCAACGGACAGGAGCGCGTCATAACGCGCATTTCTCGCCGTTTCCTCAACAGCCTTTCCTCCGCTGAGCGCCGCAACGTCCACCCTTCGGCAGACAAACTTTATCCCGCGAACCTCGCAGAACATCCGGCAGAATAATTCATCGAAATCCGCGTCGTCGCCGCGGAGCATATGATTTACATGAACCGCCGTTATATTTTCTTTGCCGAGAAGCGCCGCCATGACGGTCATAAGCACGCTTGAATCCGCGCCGCCGGAAAAGCCGACAACAACCCGCCCATTTATGCCCGAAAGCCGCTCTCTCGCGGACTCTGTCACCTTATCGATATATGTCATTTTCAGTTACCGTCCGTGTCTTCTCTCGCGGCGGCTGTGACGAATTTTGTATACTTACCCATCCATCCGAGTCTGACATCGCCTGCCGAGCCGTGACGGTTCTTCGCTATGATAAGCGTTGCTTCACTTGACTGTGCGTCTGCCTTTGAATAATCGCCGTGCAGAAACATGACGATATCCGCGTCCTGCTCTATCTGTCCCGACTCACGCAGATCCGAAAGACCGGGTCTTGCATTCTCGTTTGTCTTCGGAGGACGCGAAAGCTGTGCACAGCATATGACGGGCACCGCAAGATCCTTTGCAAGGAGTTTCAGTCCTCTTGACACCTCGCCGACCTCGTTCACTCGGTTCTCCGCCTTTTTATCTCCCTGCATGAGCTGCAGATAGTCGATTATAACGAGCCCGAGATTTTTCATTCTGCGGAGCTTTGCTTTTATCTGCGTGACGGTTATTGCCGCCGTATCGTCGATCTGAATGTCGCATGACGAAAGCTCAGCCGCCGCCTTTGCGAGATGATCGTAATCGGAGCCGGAAATCTTTCCCGAACGCATTGAATAACTGTCGACAAGCGCTTCGCTTGCAAGTATTCTCGAAGCGAGCTGAGCCGTTGTCATTTCAAGAGAAAACACGCAGACAGTCTTCTTTGTCGACTTTGCGACGTTCGTCGCAATATTCATCGCAAACGAAGTCTTACCCATGCCGGGGCGCGCGCCGATGATGACCATATCACCCGGCGTCAGCCCGACGATGCATCTGTCCAGATCCTCATATCCTGTTTTTATTCCCGCCGCCGCGTCCGGATCTTTTCTGACCTTATCCAGCTGGTTGAACGCGTCGACAAGCGCTTCTCTTATCGAAACAAATCCCTTTGTATCGGACGTTCTTGAAAGATTGAAAATCTTCTGCTCCGCGTCATCGAGAATATATTTGACCTCGCCTCTTGCGGAATAAGCGTTTTCGGTTATCTCCTCGGAAGCGTCGATGAGTGCACGGAGGACCGCCTTGTCATGGACAATGCGGGCATAATCCTTCACGTTTGCCGCCGAAGGCACAACGTCCGCGATAACGCCGACGTACTTTTTACATTCCTCAGCCGAGTAAACTCCGCGTTCCGTCAGCATGTTGATAAGCGTAACTATATCTATGTTGCGGTTTTTGTTGAAAAGCTCGCACATGGCGTCAAATATTTCCCCGTGCTCGGGAATATAAAAATCGGACGCCGAAATTATTTCAATAAGCCCCGTTATACATTCGGGGTCAATGAGCACCGAACCGAGAACGGATTGCTCCGCCTCGACTGAAAAGGGTTTTGTTTTCTGAATGTCTGCCAAAGCCCTGTACCTCCGTTTTTTATTTGCCGGAATTTGTTACGATTACGTTGATTTTACCCGTTATCTCGGGGAAAAGCTTGATTTCGGGAGTGTAATTTCCGAAAGCCTTGATAGCGTCCATCGATATTTTTCTCTTGTCGACTTCTATTCCGTACTGTGCGAGAAGCGCGTCTGCAACGTCCTTTGCAGTGACCGCGCCGTAAAGGCGGTCGCCTTCGCCTGCGGCAACCTTGATGACAACCTGAACGCTCTCCAGCTTTGCCTTTGTTTCAAGCGCGGCGGCTTTCTCAAGCTCTATCTGACGGAGTCGTTTCTCCTCTTTGCCCTTTATTTCGTTCATGACCTTGTTATCGGCAACCATGGCGAGCTTTTTCGGGAAAAGGAAATTGCGCGCGTACCCTTCGGATACGTCGATGACCTGATCCTTCTTTCCCTGACCTCTTACGTCTGCCAAAAGAACTACTTTCATTTTTATGTTCCTCCTGCCCTGCGGCATTTTATTCTGAAATAAGTATTACGGTAACTTATATGATAGCACACAATTTCATTTAAGTCAATAAAATATTGATCACTTTTGCCCCAATCGACACTTTGCGGGCAAATCTCCGGATTACAGACATTTTTTCGCCTCCCGCTCCCTCTTTTACAAAATTACATATGCGCCGCCGGCTCCTCTTCCCTTCTCCCTCTTAACTCAAAAAGCTCCGCCGGAGCGGAGCTTTTTTGTCATTTTCCTTTTATCATCTGCGCATAGGGCAATTCTTCATAACCGAGGGAAGAATACAGTTTTTTTGCGCGGACGTTATCCGGCTCGATTTCAAGACGGTGGCGTGCGGCGGGGCAGTTTTCGTCCATATATGCAAAAAACGCTTTCCCAAGCCCGTGCCCTCTGTACTGCTCGCGGACATAAAGCTCTTCAATCCATACGACATTCCCGCCCGCCTCGTGGGAGAAGGTCTTTGCTATGAGTGCGTAGCCGGCGGGGGCGCCGTCCTGCTCCAAAATGAAGGCTTCGATATATTCGTCCGAACGCATGAGTTCGTCAAAGCTCTTTTCGTGGAATTCCGTAGGGATTGAATGGTAAACCGCGTCGGACGAAAAGAACTCCTCCGACAGCGTGACAAACAGCTCCCTGTCATTCTGTGTAACTTTGCGTATCATTTTTTCTCCTTTGTCCGAAAGTCCGCCCGACCCAAAAGAGCCGGACGGACTTTCTCTTTGCATATTATATATTTTTCACTGTGCTTTTTTCTTTGCGACAGTCCTCTGAATGAGCTTGACAAGCTCAACTATCGGTATAACGAGGACGGAAAGTCCGAGCGCGGTTCCGTAATGAACGAGGTCAAGGTTGACAAAATCGAACATGTCCGCAAGGAACGGAATCTCGATAACAGCCGTTGTCAGCGCCAGAGCCGCAATCATCGCACCGAAGAGGAAGAAGTTGTGCGTGCCGAGGGTGAATATCGAATGTCTCTGCGAACGCATGTTGTACGAATGGAATATTTCCGCCATGGACATTGTAAGGAAAGCCATTGTAATTCCGCAAGCCTTCGCGTCGGCAAAAAGGGAGGCGTCGGCAAGGGCGGAAATCGTAAGCTCGCCGCCGCTCGTCACATAACCGATAAAGTATGCGGCGAGGGTTAGAATTGTGACGAGAATTCCCTGATATACAAGGTCAAAGCCGAGCCCGCCGGCAAAAATGCCTTCGTTTTTGGAACGCGGTTTCTGCTGCATGACGTCCTTTTCGCCGGGCTCAACGCCGAGCGCAAGCGCGGGGAAACAGTCAGTGATGAGGTTTATCCAGAGCAGGTGCGGAGCTTTGAGAATCGTAAAGCCGAGCACGGACGCCGTGAATATCGTGATAACCTCGCTCATGTTAGACGAGAGCAGGAACTGGATTGCTTTTCTGATGTTTGAATAAATCTTTCTGCCTTCTTCAACGGCATAAACAATTGTTGCGAAGTTGTCGTCCGCAAGAATCATATCGGCAACGTTTTTGGTTACGTCCGTTCCCGTTATGCCCATGCCGATACCGATATCGGCGGTTTTTATGGAGGGCGCATCGTTTACGCCGTCTCCCGTCATTGCGGTTATCTTGCCGCGCTTTTTCCATGCTGAAACTATCTTTACCTTATGTTCGGGCTGAACTCTTGCGTAAACCGAATAATAATCGACGGCTCTTTCAAATTCCTCATCTGAGAGGCTGTCAAGCTCGGCTCCCGTGATAGCCTGCGAGGGGTCGGTGATGATGCCGAGCTCAAGCGCGATTGCAACCGCCGTGTCCTTGTGGTCGCCGGTTATCATAATCGGACGTATGCCCGCCGTGCGGCAAGCCTTGATTGCGTCAAGCACCTCGGGACGGACAGGGTCTATCATGCCGCAGAGACCGACAAAGACAAGGTCGTGCTCGAGTGCGTCTGCGCTGTATTCGGATGGTTCGCCGTCGTGTATTCTGCATGCAGCGGCAAGAACGCGGAGGGCTTTGTCTGCCATTTCCTTGTTCTGCGCGAGAATTTCCGCGCGTTTTTTATCCGTCAGCGGCTCTATGCCGTTTTCCGTGATTATTTTCGTGCAGCGACGGAGAAGCTCATCGGGCGCGCCCTTTGTATACTGAATGATTTTTCCGTCCTGCGTTTTGTGAACGGTTGTCATCATCTTGCGCATGGAGTCAAACGGGACTTCGCCGATTCTGGGTTGCTTTTCGGAGGCTTCGGGCTTGAGAACGCCGCTCTTTGTTGCAAAATTGACAAGCGCACATTCCGTCGGCTCGCCGACGGCGTTACCGCTTTCATCGGGCTCCGCGTCAGAGCAGAGCGTCATTGCCGTCGCAAGAAGCTCCTTGTTTGCAGAACGGAAATCCGTGACGGTCATCTTGTTCTGCGTGAGCGTGCCGGTCTTATCCGAGCAGATGACTTCCGTGCAGCCGAGGGTTTCAACAGCCGTCAGTTTTCTGATGACGGCGGAACGCTTCGACATTTTCGTAACGCCCATTGAAAGAACTATCGTAACAACTGCCGCAAGTCCTTCCGGTATAGCCGCAACCGCAAGGCTGACGGCAACTATGAATGTAGGCAACACGACCGACTTCAGATACTCCATTGTAAAGGCAAAATGCCCTTCACGAATAATGTTGAACGCGAATATGAACACGCATATGCCCAGAACGAGCCATGTGAGTATCTTTGAAAGCTGCGAAAGTTTGACCTGAAGAGGAGTTTTTTCCTCTGCAACATTTGAAAGCGCCGTTGCAATCTTGCCCATTTCGGTTTCCATACCGGTTGCCGTTATAACGGCTTTTCCTCTGCCGTAGACAACCGTGCTTCCCATATAGACCATATTGGCTCTGTCTCCGAGGGGAACGTCGCCGTTTTCTCCCGCGCGGAGGACAACATCATGCTTTTCGGACGGAACGGATTCGCCCGTCAGCGCGGCTTCCTCGCATTTGAGCGAGTTCGACTCGATAATTCTCGCGTCCGCGGGAACGGCGTCGCCCGCTTCGAGAATGATTACATCGCCGACAACAAGCTCCTCGCTTTTTACGGTCACCATTTTGCCGTCGCGCAGAACCTTGGAGGTTGCCGCCGTCATTTCTTTCAGGGCTTCAATGGCTTTTTCCGCCTTCGATTCCTGAATAACGCCGAGCACCGCATTGAGAATGACGACGAACATAATGATGAAAACGTCCGTCGGGGTTTCCTTTTCAATGAAGGCAATAACCGCCGATATGACCGCCGCGACTATCAGGATGATAATCATCGGGTCGGCGAGCTGGAGCAGAAATCTCTTCACAATGCCGGTCTTTTTACCCTCTGCAAGACGGTTCCTGCCGTTTTCCGCAAGCCTTCTTTCCGCCTCTTCGGATGAAAGTCCCTCTGCCGACGTTTCAAGCGCGGAGATGACTTCGCTTTCGCTTTGCAAATAATGTTTCATAAAAATCTCCCAAACTTATGCGGACAAAAAAAGAGCCGCATTTTTAATTTGCGTCTCACAAAAATATTACAGAAAGACGCATTTTGCCCCTGCAGGAAAATGAGTCTTGTTGATTAAGGCAAAAGCCGAACACGTTTTCCGTGTTGTGATGACGGCTTGCCACACGCTTTGCGTGCCAACTACTCCCTCAATGAAGAATTGTGCTGACACATATTCTATCATTCGTCTCTGATTATGTCAAGACGGATATGCATTTTGCAATTGTAAAAAAGCTGTGAACGGATTGAAGAAAAAACGAAAACCGCGTCGGATATTGCGTTTTTTCCGCGTTTACCGTCATCCGCACGCTCCGGCGGGAAAAATTCCCCCTGAAAATCTTCTTTTCGTGTTGAAAAACGGATTTTTATATGGTAGAATTACCTTGTATATATTTATTCCCGAAAGGAAGTCAATAAAACAATGAAAAATTCAGCTTACAGACCGATGTCTCCCGTTATCAGTCGCTTTTCTCCCCCGTGGGATGCGGACGGCTGGTATTATGTCTGCCGCAATTTCAATAAAAGGTCGAAAATATATTCCAACGCGGACGTTTCTCCCGTTAAATTCCCGAAGAAATATTTCGGCGCAGACCTCATCGTCACCTTCGATTCGATAAGAGAAGGCAAGGATGACCATCAGGAATGTGATTTTTATGTCGAGCGCGACTGCACAGTGGCGCTTGCATTTGAAAAAAGCATGATAGAAAACGGTCTCGCCCCCGAATGGACTTCGGACTTCGTCCTCTCCGAGCTTGAAATAATAACAAGCGAGAAAAAGCGTTACGGCATTTTCGAAAAGGATTTTGCCGCAGGCGACCATGTCGTAATACCCGGCTTTGAAGGCGAAAACACAAACTATTTCGTTCTCGCCGTGCCGACTGACATGTGCGAGGCAAGGGAGCTTCTCCGCGCGCCGAGAGTCCCCGCTCTTGCGGCATATCCCAAGAGAAATTACGTCTGCTATCTCTCCGAGGCATTCAAAAACGGAATTCCCGTTGATTTTGAAACTACGGGAGAGGTTGTCACGGCGAATATTTATTCGGATAAGAAATATACCTCCGCAAAGCTCTGCGCCGGCTCTTCAATGAATAAGTCATTCCCGACATCGTCTCTCGTTGTCGCGACGGCAACTCTCACAACCGCCTCCGAGGACGCCCGTTTCCGCTTTGGCGCTCTGAAAATGGAAGGCGGAATGTTCAAATGCGGCGGAAAGACGCTCTGTCCCGCAAGAATAGGCGTTCCGACGTCCGTAAAGGTAAGATATAATTACAGCGACATGACCGCCGATGTTGAGATAAACCATCTCGCCGCGGGAAGATGTATTCCCGTCGAGGGCTGCGAACCCGCATATTTCAGCTGTGATGCCGGCGAGCTCTTCGTCGACTATGTAACCGTCATGGACGAGACGGAAATCTTCGCGGCAAACGAAGAATTTTCGTCACTGCCGCCGCTCGCGCTTGCCGGTGACGCAAATACGGGCATTGCCCCCTTCCCCTTTGAAAAGAACAGAAGCCTTAAAATCTCATCCGGCGCAGGTTTTGCCTGCGGATACGATTTTCCCGTCATGACGGGAACTTCAAGCGCCGAGGCAAGAGTTTTCGTCTCCGGTGACAATTGCACCGTTTTCCGTGCGCTCGGCACGGGCGGAGAAGAAATCGGCGCGGCTGCTTTCTTTAAAAACTGCCTTTATGCAACCGTTGCGGGCGAATGGTGCTGTGTGACGGACGTCATCACCCCCTATTGCTATTATCCCGCCGGCAATTGGTATGAAATAAAGTTCACGGTCAACACCGAAAAGGGACTTTATGACCTTTGGGTCGACGGTGCGCGCCGCGCGGAAAGGCTGAAATTCACAGATAAGGCAAGGAATTTCTCCCGCATTGAATTCTCCTGTGACGGCAAGAGCGAGTTTTATATAAACAGAATAAGAGCTTATGACGCAGCCGACCTTTGCCGCGGAATAACAAGAGGCGAGATTTTTGACATCCGCACTTACGGCGCAAAGGGCAACGGCAGAGCGGACGATACGGAAGCGTTTACCCGCGCGATTGCCGACGCCGCATACTCGGGCGGCACGGTCTATGTTCCGGACGGCACGTATTTTACGGGCGAGATAAAGCTCGCGTCCGATATGCCGCTCTTCGTTTCCCCGGGAGCCACGATCATAGGCTCGCAGGATCATTCAAAATACCCGCTCCGCGAGCCGGGCAAGTCGCTCTGCGCCCATCGCCAGCTCGGTCGCTCGCTGATATACGGCGAGGGTCTGCGCAACGTCACCGTCACCGGCGGCGGTATGCTTGACGGCAACGGCAAATACCGTTTCAAAATGAACGATCCCGCGGCGGACAAGCGCGAGCAGGATGCCCGCCCCGACATAATCTATATCGCATACTCAAGCGACATAAACATTGAAAATCTCAATATGCGCAGAAGCGCATTCTGGACGGTTGTTCCGCTTTCAAGCAGAAATATAACGATCAAAAATCTCCGTCTCAACTGTATGAACACGCCGAACAGAGACGGTATTGACCCCGTCGACTGCCAGAACATTTCAATATACAACTGCAACGTTATGGCGGGCGACGACGGGCTGTGCTTTAAGAGCTCGGATACGGTCGGCTGTCGCAATATAGACGTCCGCGACATGATGATCTGCTCTCTTGCCTCCGCTGTCAAGTTCGGAACGGATACATATTACTGCCTTAAAAACGCACGCTTTGCCGACTTCTTTATAAAGAACGTCAATCGTTGCGGCGTGTCTCTTGAAACTGTCGACGGTGCCGAAATTTCGGATGTTTATTTCATCCGTTTCGACATAACGGACGCTTCCGCTCCCGCATATCTCGTCGCGGGAAAGAGAAACCGTCTGCCGAAAGATGTCACCGAAGAAAGAATGAGCAGAATGGACGGAGTCGTCTTCTCCGAGCTCAATTTCCGTTCCCCCAGAACACACGGTCACCCTCTGCCTATATATGAAACGATGATCGTCGGTCAGGATGACGAAAGAAGCATAAACAACTTAAAGATTGAAAACTGGAACATTGAGGTTATGGGAGGAGACACGGAGTCGTCGCGCCCCGCGCCGGAGGTCATAGACAACAAGTATCCGGAATACGACCGTCACGGACTTTCCGCCGGATATGCGTTCACCCTGCGCTATGTTAAAGGCATTGATATGAAGAATATCAACATAACCGACATGAAAAATCAGGACGCAAGACCGCTTGCAGCATTCTTCAACTGCAAAAAATAAATCGGAGAGAATTATGGATATAAGCAAGAAAAAAATCGCCGCCTTTGATCTTGACGGCACAATCACCCAACATCGCACACCCGTTTCGGACGAGCACTATGCGCTCCTTTCGGAAATGGCAAAGAAATATAAGATACTTATGGTCGGCGCGGGCATGTGCGACAGAATATTTCATCAGCTACGCGAATTCCCCGTCGATATCATAGGCTGTTACGGAATGCAGTTCTGTACTTATAATAAGGAAACAAAATCGCTTGACACCGTCTATTCGGAAGCTCAGCCATGCGACAGAGAATCCGTCAAGGCACGTGCAAGAGAAATCTGTGACCGTCACGGCTATACGGAGCAGGCAGGCGACCTTGTCTGCTTCCACGCCTCCGGCGCCGTTACTATTGCTCTTCTCGGCAATGACGCCAAAATCGAAGACAAGCTGAAATTCGATCCGGACAGAAAAAAACGTCGCGCGTTCTATGATGAAGTCGTCGCCGCTTTTCCGGATTACAATGTTTTCGTCGGCGGGTCGTCGTCGTTTGATATGGCGCCGAAGCCTTATAACAAGTTCTTCGCCCTTGACCGCTACTGTCGCGAAAACAATCTCTCGCACGACGAGGTTGTCTTCTTCGGCGACGATTACGGCACCGGCGGCAACGACGAATGTGTCTATCTTTCGGATTTTGATTTCGTCTGCGTCGACGATTACAGAAAGCTCTGCGACGCCCTCGCCCCGTTTCTGAAATAACCTTCTTTTCTTCGACCGTACTTTTCTTTGAAAAGAAAAGTAGGCAAAAGAAACTT
>ENA-ORSL01000054-ORSL01000054.1-human-gut-metagenome-genome-assembly--contig:-NODE-54-length-126278-cov-3.890091_pt1 | contig 126278 bp, 116 predicted proteins | sample MGYA00242190_ERZ509157 | MGnify/ENA primary metagenome ERZ509157 (study PRJEB26280, sample SAMEA2338664) | human gut metagenome | biome: human gut; feature: human-associated habitat; material: faeces... | reverse complement strand
AATGACATCGAAAATTAAAGAAATTGATTAGAAATAGATTTTTGTTTGATAATCTAAAATCAGATATTTACGATAGTGTCAAATGACCTATGAAAAAATTGAGCAAAAGAAAAAGGCTCAGATGAACCTTGAAAACTGTAGATCTTTTAGGTTGTGGTAGCCCACCGCCACCCTTGACGGTACGAAAAAGAACTGCTGTAGGTTAATCACCGACGGCGAAGAACTCAAGAACAGTTAGAGTTTTTCCGTCGATTACAGCAGTGTAGCAGTTCTTTTTCGTGCCATCAAGGGCACGCCGCTTTGCGGTGGCTGGGATAATTACCTCTGGCTCTGAATCTAAGAACAGTTAGCGGCTTCGCCGTGTTGCAGGTTCAGAATCGTCTGTTGACCAAGGAAGATGAGAAGCTGCCATTTGCCCAGCATCGTGTCAGCCTGAGACAGCATTTCGACTTCATTTAAGACTTTATAGTTGTTGTGTTTGTGTGGTCTTAGGAAGTTGTAATAAGCAACCCAGAGGGCGAGATCATAGTTGGCTCCATCGATGTTATCAAAGCCGTTGGTTTTACGATAGGAAGCTTTGTATGTACGGTTTAAGCGTTCAATCATCTGCTTGTAAGGTCTGAATTCTTTAGAAACCTCATCGTCATTGGTGAGTCCGATTACTTGTGTGATTTCAAACTTAAACTTATCACCGAATTCATGGAAGAACTGCTGGGCGGCAAGGGGATATGCACTGTAGCCATCTGCAATGAACTTAAAGTTCTTAGGCAGTTCTTTTAGATGCCGGAAGGCCATCCGCATTGCCAGAATGCATGGGCCAACACCACGATTATCAGATACCTGATAGCCGATAACAGAGCGTTTGGCAGCATCCATGATAAACCAGATATAGGTTTTGATACCACGGATTTTGATGTATGTCTCATCAGCAGTAAATACATTGCCAGTTTTGTAATCGTAGTTGTCTACGAAAGGTTTTATGCAGACAGAGGCGGTTTTGCAATAGTTGGCAACTTGCTGGTGTGAGATGCTGATGCCGTGTATGTCCTTCAACGCCTGAGCGGTTTTACGAAGCGATAACCCAAGATTCACTTTGTAGGTAAGACAAAGAGACATGACATGCTGGTCATGTTTACTGAATTTTAGGGAAGAAGCATTCTTGGGAAGAGTGTTTAAATCCATGCGAAAGAAATCTATCTGGAATTCCCGGTAGATGTAATGGAGTTTATATTTGTTCTTGCCATAGTCCTCCTTAAGGTCTTTTTTATCAACCTTGTTTAGATTGTGGAGGTAGTAAGGACATTTTGGATTTACGCATTTGTGGACAACAAAGTGTTTGCGGTCTTTCTTATGAGCCAGCGAGTGATTGCAGTGCGGGCATTTGAGGGAGTAGGACTTTGAAAAACGGTTTTCTTCCGGAGAGAATGCGGTGGAGCATACTTTGCACAGAATCTGTCCTTTTGAACCATTATTCTTGTAGAGATAAGGCTTTGGAGCATTGCAACGTGGACAGCTACAGTTGTCATCAATATCACATTCAGAACGGCGGCTGACAGGTTTGATTTTCTTGCCATACTTCCATTCGAGGTAAGGAATGTAGTCTTTGTAATCCCATTTTTCGTAATAGATTATTTTTGGGAGCTTATCAATCTTGAATTTTTGATATTTGGGAGAATGGGAATCATCGAAGACCCACTGCTTAAGGGGAATATATCTGCAGATAAAATTAAAAAGCCAGCAGATTTGTTTATGTTGGTATTGAATAAATAGAAGTAAATAAAGTATAATGTCCATGAGCATTGTCTCCTTGTTGATAATGGTGTTTGTGGTGAACTCATTATACTTCTTTTGGGAGGTCAATGCTCTTTTTATTTGCAAACCTCCAATAAATCAAGGTTTTAAAAGAATTTTAGAACAATAAAATGGGTAGTTTTTGACACTACCAGATAATACAAAAGGAGAATAATATGAAAGGCATTATTTTGGCGGGCGGTTCCGGCACAAGGCTTTATCCGCTGACCATGGTGACCAGCAAACAGCTTTTGCCGGTCTATGACAAACCTATGATATATTATCCGCTTTCAACCCTTATGCTTGCAGGCATAAGAGAGATACTTATAATTTCCACACCTGAGGATACGCCGAAGTTTGAATCTCTCATGGGCGACGGACATCAGTTCGGCTTGAAGCTTTCGTATAAAGTTCAGGAAAAACCCGAGGGACTCGCACAGGCGTTTATAATCGGTGAGGAGTTTATCGGCAAAGACAGTGTTGCCATGGTTCTCGGCGACAACATCTTTTACGGCAGCGGCTTCGGTCATATGCTGCGCCAGGCCGCAAAAAACAAAAAGATGGCAACCATTTTCGGCTATTATGTAGAAAATCCGCAGGCTTTCGGTGTAATTGAGTTTGGTAAGGACGGTGAGCCTGTCTCGATAGAAGAAAAGCCCGAAAATCCCAAGTCAAACTATGCGGTAACGGGTCTTTATTTCTACGACAACAAGGTTGTTGAGTATGCAAAAAACTTAAAGCCCTCCGCGCGCGGCGAGCTTGAAATAACCGATATTAACAAAATATATCTTGAAAACGGCAACCTTGATATAAAATTCATGGGCCGCGGCTTTGCATGGCTTGATACGGGAACGGTCGATTCTCTCTCTGATGCGTGTAACTTTGTTAAAACAATAGAAACGCTTCAGGGCATAATCATTTCCGCCCCCGAAGAAATCGCTTATAATAACCGCTGGATAAGCAAAAAAGCACTTATCGAATCGGCTAAAAAATATGGCAAATCCTCTTACGGCAGACACCTTCAGCGCATTGCAGAGGGTAAAATACTTTATTCCTCCGTACCGGGCGAAAGACCGCGCTGGGGCAAGGAACAGCCTGAGGAAAATAAGGAGAAAAAATCTTAATGGAACTTGAAAAAACAGAAATTGAGGGAGCTGTGGTCCTCACGCCGAAGGTTTTCGGCGACAACCGCGGCTGGTTTATGGAGTCATACTCAAAACGTACACTCGAAGAACTCGGAATATCGGACGAGTTTATACAGGATAACCGCTCGTTTTCGGCACAGGTCGGCACGCTCAGAGGGCTTCACTGCCAAACAAATCCCATGGCTCAGGCAAAGCTTTTGACCTGCCTCAAGGGTACAATCACCGACATTGCGGTTGATATAAGAAAAGGCTCGCCGACCTATAAAAAATGGGTCGCGGTGGAGCTCAGCGAAGAAAACAAAAAGATGTTTTACATCCCGGCAGGCTGCCTGCACGGCTTTGTTACAAGAACTCCCGATGTAGAGGTCATGTATAAGGTGGATAAATTCTATTCACCCGAAAATGACAGAAGCGTTCGCTTTGACGACCCCGAGCTCGGTGTTGTATGGGATATAGAAAATCCCATTCTTTCGCAAAAAGACATTAACGCACCGCTTCTTAAAGACAGCGATGTTGAATTTATTTATAAAGGCTAATATGATGAAGATACTTGTTACGGGCTATAACGGTCAGCTCGGCTATGACGTTATAAAAGAGCTGCGCTCGCGCGGCATAGACTGCCTCGGCGCAGACAAAGACGATTTTGATATTACGAATGAAAAAGAAACCCTAAAAGCCATAACAGAGTATTCGCCGAGTGCGGTTATTCACTGCGCGGCATACACTGCCGTTGACAGGGCAGAGGACGATGAAGAAACTTGCCGCAGGGTAAATGTTGACGGCAGCAAAAACATTGCTCTCGCCTGTGCATCTCTCGGCTGCAAAATGGTTTATATCAGCACCGACTATGTCTACGGCGGCAAGGGAGAGGCTCCGTTTGAGCCGTCGTCCCCAACGGCTCCGTGCAATGTCTATGGCAAAACCAAGCTTGAGGGCGAAAAGCAGGTTCAAAAATATTGCAAAAAAAGCTTTATCGTCAGAACCTCATGGGTTTTCGGTATCAACGGCGGCAATTTTGTTAAAACAATGCTCAGACTTTCGGAAAGTCACGACACTTTGACCGTTGTCAGCGACCAGATAGGTTCGCCCACCTATACGCCGGATTTGGCAAGGCTTATCTGCGACATGGTTGTTACCGAAAAATACGGCATATACCACGGCACAAACGAGGGCTGTTGCTCTTGGGCGGAATTTGCCGCAGAAATAATGAAATCGGCGGGGAAAGATACAAAAATAATCCCCATTCTTACAAAAGACTATAAGTGCGCCGCCGAAAGACCGCTCAATTCAAGACTTAGCAAAAAGTGCCTTGACGATGCGGGCTTTGAACGCTTGCCAACATGGCAGAACGCACTGGAACGCTACATGAAAGAGCTTGATTTGAACAATGGCTGCCGCATTTAGCCGCGCAGAATGTGTCTTTGCCCGGAGCAGACACATCCTTGCCGCAAAAGGGCGCAAATAATAAGATATTAAAAGCTGTAATTCACGATTGGCACACAACTCGGCTGCCGTTTGTGAATTATGGCTTTCTTTTTGCTCTTTAGTCTGCGGCGGACACGTCGTTTTTTTGTTTGTATTGGCTTTTGGGCTGTGATATGCTATTATAAACAGAGGTTCTTTATGAGTTCTTTATAATTCTTAAATTCTTTTTTTGCATTGAACTGCTTTAATATAGATGACGGGTGGGCGAGAGAGTCGCCCGAAGAGAGGATGGTTTTATGTACCGCGTATTGATTTGTGACGATGACAAGGCGATTGTGGACTCTATAGAGGTCTATCTTAAGCTTGAGGGCTACGAGGTTCTGAAGGCTTATGACGGCTTGCAGGCTATCGACTGTGTAAAGAGCAATGAAATTCATTGCATGATACTTGACATCATGATGCCGCGGCTCGACGGCCTTATGGCCGCTCATAAGCTCAGGGAGAGCTATAATTTTCCGATAATAATGCTCTCTGCAAAAAGCGAGGATACCGATAAAATCGCAGGTCTTGAATTCGGCGCAGACGATTATGTTACAAAACCGTTTAATCCGCTGGAGCTTATGGCAAGAGTAAAATCACAAATCCGCCGCTATGCGATGCTCGGCAGTATGCAGATAAAAGAAACCCAGCTTGTCACGGGCGGACTTGCGCTGGACACCGAAACAAAAGAGGTTACCGTTGACGGCACTGCGGTGAAGCTGACCGCAAGGGAGTTCGGCATACTTGAATTTCTCATGCAAAACATGGGCAGGGTGCTCTCGAGCGAGCAAATTTATGAGGCGGTGTGGAAAGAGCCTGCCTTCAGCGTTGAGAGAACGGTAACAGTGCATATAAGGAACATACGCGGAAAAATAGAAATCAATCCCAAAGACCCAAAATATCTTAAGGTGGTGTATGGTCTTGGCTACAAAATCGAAAAACAGTAAATATTCACCGTGGGTAAAGGCTCTGTGCCTGTTTATCGGCGCCGCAATGATTTTTTTGAGCGGAACGTGCCTTGCACACGCAGTAACGCTTGTCAGATTTTTCGGTACGGAAGCTGTTAAGGACAATGCAAAAAACAGCGTCAAGCCCGAATTTTCGCAAACCGAAGCGGTCAGGCTTTATATTCAGGATACGGCGGCGCAAATAGAGAGCCTGACAGGGGCGGACGGAGCCGTGATTTCGCAGGAGCTTAGCAAAAACCGCGAAAGCTATGTCAGCGAGGCTCTTAATAAATACCTTGACGAAAAAGCGCGCATAATTAAAAACGAACTCACTTACGTTGCAAAAAATTATAAGACCAATGTGTATGCTTATTCAGCCTACGGGCTGAGCAGCAATTTTTCGTATAACATACCCGATACGGATGCGGCAGACCAAAAATATCCCGTTGACCCCTATGCACCGAAGGTTGTGCAGACGGTTCAGAAAATACTGAACTACGCCGACGGTCAGGAATTTTTGAAGTACGAAAATCTTGTGCGTGAAACGGCGTTCACCGAAGGCGGTTTTTCTTTTAACAAAAAATATTATGTCAACGGCGAAGCCTTCGACATTTATATCAGAAACGAGACCCTTTTGAATGATGCCGAGACAGAAAAAGACTTTCTCGAGAGTGAATTTGACAGCTCCGTTGAAAATAAAGCCTACAAAGCAGACATCGAAAAGTCAAACGCACAGGTGAAGCTTGAAAAAACGGTTAACTTAAAATATTATGCCAAAAAGAGCGATAAAGTTGCCACAAATATGGCAGACCCCGATGCGGAGCTTGCCGCCGTCGCAACACACGAGGCATATTATTTCAGAAGGGCAGGCGGATACATCACCGAGGGCTTCGACTTGGGCGACGATTATCTTTCCTCCTGCGATACGGCGGCGTTCTATATTGCAGACAGTATCGAACAGGGCGATGAGATAGGCTCTCTTTATGATATTTATAACGGCACCAAAAGCGCAAGCATCTTCCCGGACGCAATTTTAATGCTTGTGAGCTTTATATTGGCGGTTTCGGCTCTTGTGTGCCTTTTGAACCTCTCGGGTCACAAAATAGGTGAAGACGGTATAGCTCTCTCGTTTATAGATAAAATTCCGGGTGATATTCATACCGTCATTTCGGGCGGAATAGTTGCGGCAATCTGCTACGCGTTTTACCTCCTTGCCGATTATGCCGTGATAAGAGAAGAAGCGGAAGTTTTGCTCTATGCAAAAAAATGGGTCTATCTTGTATTCGGTTCTGTGCTTGCGGCGCTGTGGCTTGTGCTTGCCGAATGGCTTTGCAGCCTTGCGAGAATCAAAAAGCACTCCGGCTCATGGGTTAAAACATTTATAATTTACAAAGCATTGGCTTGGCTTTTCAAAAAAATTAAAAAGTTTTTCTCACTGGCGGGCGGAATAATAAAATATAAGCCCGGCTGCTTCGGCAAAAATAAATACCGTATATTCTTAGCGGCGGTTCTTTTGTTTAATATTATAAGCGTTTTGCTTGCCGTCAATTTCAGAACTTGGCCGCTTTGGGCGTGCTGCCTTGCGGTTATGGATATATGCGCGTTTTGCACGGCAAGAATATTCAAAGACCTTGACAAGGTTATAGTCGCCGCACAAAAAAGAACCTGTGCAGAATTTGGCGGCGAAAGAGTGCCGGAGTTTATAGAAACGCTCAACGATTCTCTGCGCGTGACCAATGCGGAAATGCAGCAGGCTGTTGCCGAAGCTGTGAAAAACGAGAGAACAAAGGCGGAGCTGATAACCAATGTTTCGCACGATTTGAAAACGCCGCTCACGTCAATAATTTCATATGTCGATCTTCTCAAAAAGTGTGACATAAAGGATGAGGACGCAGTCAAATATATAAATGTGCTTGATGAAAAATCGCAGAACCTGAAATCGCTTATAGAAAATCTTGTGGAAGCCTCAAAGGTTTCTACCGGAAATGTTAAGCTGAATAAAACGATTCTTAATTTGAAAGAGCTTGCGGTGCAGGCGGTTGTGGAATATTCACCCGAATTTGAAAGCAGAAATCTTGATTTGAGATTTAACGAAGAGGGCGAAGCGGTCAATATTTTGGCGGACGGACCCCATACTTACAGAATACTCGAAAATCTTCTTTCAAACGCAAAAAAATATTCCGCACCCGGTTCAAGAGTTTATGTGCGCGTTTATAAGCAAGGGGAAAACGGCGTGTTTGAAATTAAAAATATTTCAAAAGCCCCTCTTGATATTTCGCCGGAAGAACTGACCGAACGCTTTGTGCGCGGCGACGCTTCGCGAGGCGAAGAAGAGGGCAACGGGCTTGGGCTTTCGATAGCAAAAGAGCTGTGCTCTCTCCAGGGCGGAAAGCTCGTTATCTCAATAGACGGCGATTTGTTTAAAGCAACGGTTATTTTACCATCAAGATAAAAATAAAAGATACACACCTAAGCCGAAAGCCCAGGTGTGTATCTTTGTTTATATGTTTAAAAATTTATATAGCGCTTTGGCAACTCCGCCCTCTGAGGCAGGGCAGGATACATAATCGCAAATGCTTTTTATTTCCTCCTCTGCGTCGCCCATTGCAACCGAAATGCCCGCGTATTTCAGCATATCGGTGTCGTTAGAGCTGTCGCCCATGGCAATGCTGTGCGCCCTGTCAATTCCGCAGTGCTTCAAAATAATCTCCATTCCCGTTGCTTTGGTGCAGCCCTTTTGTGAGTATTCAGCATAGCCGGGGTGCTGATAAACCAAAAACTTTTTGCTCAAAAAATCATACTCATCTTTTTCCAAAACATGGGGAACAAAAATTTTGGTAATTCTCTCATTTTTAAAACGCTCTTTAAGCTCTTCTGAGCTTTTAACAAAGGCGATGTCTTCTCGCTCGTATCTATGGTTTGAAATAAGGAGTCTCTCTCCCTCCAGCACAACGGTGCGGTCTGTTTTGCCGAAATGGTCTATCGCCCACGCAGCATCAGAAAAAGAAACGGTTTTGCTCAAAAGAGTTTCATCGCCGTATATTATGTTGCAGCCTATGCCGGCAACGTAGCCGTCAAAGCCGACCGAGCGGATTTCATCGCCGATATTTCCCATTGCGCGTCCGCTGTTTATAAAAATCATGTGACCGTTTTCACGCGCTTTTTTAATTGCAATTCTATTTTCTTCGGGGATGCCGGAGCTGTAAAGAGTTCCGTCTATATCAAGAAATACCGCGTATTTTTCGTTTGTCATTTTCAAACCTTCTTTTTGTTTGCTTATGTTAGATTTTAGCAACTAAAACGCCTCTTGTCAAATAAAGAGGCGGCGATTTGTTGACTTTTTATTTCTTAAATGATAATATTTTTATAATATGCAAATAAAGGATGGGTCATTATGAAAAAACTTTTGAGCGTTATCCTTGCACTTGTAATTGCCGCCGCTCCCGTTGCGGTTTGCGCGGCGCAGACTGTGCCGCATTACAGCACCGAATGTGTATCTCACTGCGGCGGAGACTGTGAATATTCGCCTTTGATAGTTGTGCCGGGAATCATGCAGTCTCAGGTATATGTTCAGGACGAAAACGGCAATGACCTTTTGACCAAAAAGGGATTTCCGATAGTAGAGGGAATGGATCTTCAGTTTATGTTTGATATGGACGTTGTGAAATCCAGACTTCCCGAGCTTATTGCTCCGTTTGTGCTTTCTGTTATAAAGAGAGACAGGGATATTTTTATCGACGCGGCTGTTAAAATTTTCGGAGACTGCTTTAAGTCGCATTATTTTAATCCCGACTCAACAAGAGTAAACAATGTTGCCACCGATGAATATTGGTATTCGGACGAGGTTGCAAAAACAAAGCCCGATAAATCTTACGGCTATATGCAGGGCTACAGAAAAGACGAAAACGGCAATGTTTTGCCGTCTTATAAATACCCGACCGAATTTGATATGATAAAAGCGCAGGTAGATATAACAAGCTACTGCGAAAAAGCGGGCTATGACCATGCATATTATTTTGCATACAGCTCATTTGGAGATACTCTCGAAACCGCAGAAAAGCTAGACGAATATGTTCAAATGGTAAAGGCACAGACCGGGCATGACAAAGTGAGCTTTGTATTTGTCTCTCTCGGCGGAACGATAGGCAACGCATATCTTGCAAAATACTGCAACCCCGATGATGTTGACAGAATTGTTTTTGCCGCCGCCGCTTTGGACGGCTCATATCTTTTGAGCGACCTTATGGATGTGAATTTGAGCCTTGATAACAGTGAACTGTTTTATTCCGAAATGATACCGCTGCTTACGCAGTTTGCCGATGAGGGAATGGAATGGGCAGGATACCTTTTGAATTTTGTAACAAGGGCTGTACCCAATGAATTTTTCAGCGACCTTTTGGCTTACACGCTCAACAGGTGCGTAAAAGAGGTTTTAAACAATCTTTTGATTAACTGCCCGTCCATGTGGGCGCTTGTGCCGAGCAGCGAGTATGAAAAAATGTCAGAGAAATATATTTCGGACGAGGCTCATTTGAAGCTCAAAGCAAAAACAGATGAATATTATGAAATTCAAAAAAATGCCCGCAACACCGTTAAAAAGCTCAGCGATGAGGGAATGGATATTTTTGTTATCAGCGGTTATAATCTCGCATTGCCGTCTGTTATAAGCCACTGGAACGAAAGCTCCGACAATATAATTCAAGCCGAGTCAACGTCGATGGGTGCAACCTTTGCGGACTTTGGCGAAACCTTGCCGCAGGATTACAGCCCGGCGATAGACGAGAGTTACATTTCGCCCGAGCGCGAGGTTGACGCAGGCACGGCAACTCTCCCCGACAGGACATGGTTTGTCAGAAATCAAAGCCACTTAAAGCTTCAGCCCTCCACAAAAGACGTTATAGAGCTTTGCGTTCAAATTGTTATAAACAAAGATATTACGGACGCGAGGGTCAATAACGGCGGCTATCCGCAGTTTAATGCTTACAGAGATTCAAAAGCACTCAGAAGAATGCTGGAGATTTACGATGAGAACGTAAACGACAAAAAGCTTGCCGCCCTGAGCGATGACGAAAGAGAGCGTCTGGATTCGGCGCACGGCAACGCGCTCACGGTCTATAACAAGCAGGTATGGAACTATGACGAGGCAAAATCGGCCGAGGCGGCTCTCTACACCGCGCTTTATGATTTGAAGCTGTTTGACGATATGGACAGCATGGAGCACCCGTTTAAAAAGTATAAGCTTAACTCGGTTTTGACAAAAGCATTTAAGAGCGCAAGCGATATTATGCTGAAGCTTTACGGCGCAAAAGATTACTATACGATTTATTAAAGAAGAGCAGAATAAAAAGCCATAATCCGAAAACGGCAATGTTTACCGAAAACGGATTATGGCTTTGCCTTTTATAGAGGGAGCAAACCGTTTTGCTCTTTTAAGCTGCCTGCAAAAATCGGGTCGGCACGGCATTACCGCTGCCTGTAAGTTTTTAAAAAATCTTTGAGCGCATCCATGGCTTTTATCAAAACTTTTTCTTCCGGCAGATAGACTATTCTGAAGTGATCGGGCTCATTCCAATGAAAGCCCTTGCCGTGAGTGAACAGAATTTTTTTCTCCTTTAAAAAGTCGAGCACAAATTTTTCGTCGTCCGTTATATTAAAACGCTTTGTGTCGATTTTGGGGAAAATATAAAAGGCGGCTTTCGGCTTAACCGCGCTGAGACCCGGTATATCTTTTATCGCATTGCAAATTACTTCGCGCTGTTCATATATTCTGCCGCCGGGGGCAATAAGAGCTTTGGTTTCGCTTTCAAGCTTCAGCGCGGTTGCGATTACGGACTGTGCGGGTACGTTTGAGCAAAGTCTCATAGAGCTTAAAAGGTTTAAGCCCTCAATATATCCGCGCGTATCTTTTTTGTTGCCGCAAAGGCTCATCCAGCCGCAGCGGTAGCCTGCGATAAGGTGTGATTTTGAAAGGCCGTTAAACGTAACCGTCAGCGTTTCGGGTGCGAGCGATGCTATTGAGACGTGCTCTTCTCCGTCCATTACAAGGCGGTCATAAATTTCGTCCGCAAAAATAATCAGGTCGTTTTCTACTGCAATGTCCGCAATTTTTTGCAAAATCTCTTTTGGATAAAGCGCGCCCGTCGGGTTGTTGGGGTTAATTATAACTATGCCTTTTGTGTTCATGGTGATTTTGCTCTTTATGTCTTCAATATCCGGCATCCAGTCGGATTTTTCATCGCATAAATAATGCACCGCCTTGCCGCCTGCAAGAGTGACCGAGGCAGTCCACAAGGGGTAATCGGGCGAGGGAACAAGCACTTCGTCACCGCCGTCCAAAAGCCCCTGCATAGACATTGTTATAAGCTCACTGACGCCGTTGCCCGTGTAGACGTCGTCGGGAGTTACACCGGCAATATTTTTCTTTTGGGTGCAGTATTCGGCGATTGCTTCTCTGGCAGATAGCAAACCTTTTGATGTGGAGTAGCCCTCGGTGCTTTCAAGCGAGTGCGAAAGCTTTTCTGTTATTTCTTTGGGTGCTTTGAAGCCGAACGGCGCGGGGTTGCCTATGTTGAGTTTTAAAACTTTTGTTCCGTTTGCCGCCATTCTTTCCGCTTCGTCCATAATCGGACCTCTTATGTCATAACAAACGTTATCAAGCTTTGATGATTTTTCTGCTTTTTTCATTGTGCGTACATTCCTTTCGCGTTTATGCTGTCAATGTTAATATTATTTGCAAAATATAAAATCAAAAACGCCCTGAACGCATTTCGTGCGCTCAGGGCGAAATTATATCCGTGTTACCACCTGAATTCAAAGCCGTCGGCTTTGCTCTTTATCGGTACTCTTCATACCGTGCTCCCATAACGCGGAGCAAACGCCGTGACTTACAAGATATTAAATCCTTCGGTACGGTGCTCGGGGAGGGCTTCGGCACATCACTCTCGGGGGCTCACACCTGCCGCCCTCTCTCTGCGCTTTGCTTTGTGCTTACTCATTCCCGTCAAAGCAGTTTATATTTTGTTTTAAATGATGATACCACTTAAAAAATATTTGTCAAGTCATCTGTAAATATTTATTGCTTTGTTAACATTTTCTATAACGGTGTGCGTGCCGCCGTTTACGTATTCACCGTCCGCTGTCCAGGCAATTTCATCATCAAAGAAAAATTCTATCTTTTTCCCCTGCTTAAATATTATGGAGTCGCACCTGTCATAGTTAATGGTTTTTGCGGCTATTAGCGTATCTTTCCATCCGTTAAATGTTTTTGGGTTTTTAACGAGCATAACCTCAAACTTTCCGTCGTCAAGCTTTACTATTTTTGGGTCAAGCTTCATAACCTTTGCAACAGAGGTTGAGTTGCTGACCGCACCGTAAACATAGTCGCCCTCAAGCTCTTCGCCGTCAATGACAACACGCGCGTGAATGGGCTTTATTTCTTTTATGCAGTTGATTGCTTCAAGCATATAAGCCGCGTGACCCATTGCGTTTTTTTTGCTTTGCGGAGTGCTGTAAGACGCGCGAGTAAATGCGCCGAAGCAGCTTATATATGAAAAATATCTTTCGCCGTTAAACAAACCGAGGTCGTGCGGCTTGCTGTGGCCGCCGATGATTATTTCGAGTGCACGGCGTGTGTTGTTTGGTATGCCGAGCGTTTTTGCAAGGTCGTTTGTTGTGCCGGAGGGAATATATCCTATCGGTTTTTTTCTCGGCAAACGCATAACGCCGTTGATAACTTCGTTAAAAGTTCCGTCCCCTCCGCGGCAGATAATGATGTCATAATTTTCTGCCATATCGGTTACATAGTTTGTTGCGTCGCCGCGTGCGGTTGTGGCGCACATTGTCGGCTCAATTCCGCATATACTGAGTTTTGTAAGGTCCAAAACCTGAGCTCTGACCCTTATTCTGCCCGCTTTGGGGTTCACTATAACAAGAGCCTTTTTCTTTTTGCCCACAGCCATCAATATGTCCTCCGCAATATTATAAATTAGAAAATACAGCTATATCATACCAATAAATACATAAACTATCAAGGTTTTTTTGCCCGAAAACGACAAATATAAAGATGTGTCGTATATTTTGGGCAAAAGAGTGTTTTGTGCCGGATTTTTTAGAATATGGAGGATATTTATGGATGATATGAAGTTTCCGTCAAAACTTTTTTGCGGTATGGATTCGCTTGAAAAAATTTATGACGGCGATTATAAAAGTGTTTTAATAATTTCAAACGGCGGAGCTCCCATGAAAACGGGCTCGCTCTTAAAAATAAAAAGAAAATTTGAAATGGACGAAACAAAAGCAGAAATAATTATAAGCGACAGCGCACCCGAGCTTTTTGCGCTCACCCGCGAATATACAGAAAAGAATACGCCGGATATAATAATTGCCTTGGGCGGCGGCAAAACGCTTGACTGTGCCGCGGCAGTGTCAAATATCAGCAATATACCTTATGCCGCATTGCCTGAGGTTGCACCGACAGAGCTCACCGAGTATGATACACTCGATATATTCTTGTATAAGAAGATGCCGGAGATTTGCATACTTGACTCCGAATTTATTATTGCCGCAAATTCCGGCAAAATCGCATATGAGGCGCTTGCGCTTATGTGTATGGGCGTTGAAAGCGCCGTCAAATCAAACAACAGATACGTTTCGCAAATCGCGTTGACGGCTGTCAGAGAGATATATAACAATATTCTTCCCTCATACAGGGGAGAAATATCCGCACGCGAAAATTTATGCTCTGCGATGTATGCGGCTTTCACGGCTTTTATAAATTCATTTGAGTATTCGTGGCAGTCCGATTGCTACCGCGTCGCGTCTTTTTTTACCTCTTGGGGTATTCCCATGCTCACGAGCGTTGCGGCGGCTTTTTCGGAGCTTTCGGAGGATTTATTTTGCGAAAATGAGCATAGATTCGCTTCGTTTGCCAAAGACCTCGGCTTATACAGTCAAGAGGAGCTTGCGCCGCTTAATTTTATCGGTGACGTAAGAAAATTGCAGGCAATGCTCTGTGTGCCGTCGGCGCAAAGATCCTTCGGTATAAGCGAGGGAGAGTTTCGGAATATGTGCAAGGATATGCCCGATAAAGACCGTGAACTGATCTGTCGCTGTTATTACGGCAGCCTCGGATTTGTTAAAAGAGACGGAGCATATGTTTCAAAAATGAGAGCCGATATATTATAATTCGGTTGACTTTTAAATCTCTTAAATATATAATAAAAATAAGATAAATTCAGTCTTAGTAATTTAAGGGAGGACTTTTTTTGAAAACTTTAAGAAGATTTCTGTGCGTAGTGCTGGCTTTGGCAATGTCCTTGGGTATATGCTCAAGCTTTGCTTATGCAAAAGCTACGGTGACGGACGTTAAAATATTAACACCGCCCTCAAAAACAACATTCTATAAGGGCAGTGACTGGGATTACGGAATTTGGCAGGCATCCGGCGAAGAAGAAGAAATTTACTGGCAGTGGGAATCCGGCAAAAAAATAAGCTTTCTCAAAAATGCCGGCAGCGGACTTTATCCCGAGCGCGGAATGATAGACATGTCGGGTCTTGTTATTGAGGTAACATACAGTGACAAAACCAAAAAGACGATTGCCTACAAAGAAACCAAAAATTCAAAGGGCGTTGTTGTTGCGAATATACTTGTTTCGCCCGTGAAAGGCGAATTCTACGTCGGCAAAAACAAGCTGGAGGTTTATCTTTCGGATAACATCTATGCCTGTGACAGCTATGAAATAGAAATATCGCAGTCCGCAAAGCCGCAAAGGTCAATGGGCGATGTGAACGGCGATTATAAAATAAATTCCAACGACGCTCTTTTGGTGCTCATGCACGCCGTGGGCGAGAGAACCTTGCCCGCGAACGACAAAAAATATGCGGATATGAACAGCGACGGAAAAATCAACAGCCTTGACGCTCTTATGATATTGAGAAAAGCGGTAGGCATGTAATATTTATAAAAATAAAGCAGATATAAAGACGGTTAAATCTTTATATCTGCTTTTTTTATGCTTTGATTTATTCACCCTCGGCAATTCTGCGTGCAACATAAACGCCGCTTGCGGACGCGTGCGAGAGCGAGTGCGTAACGCCGCTGCCGTCGCCGATTATATAAAGCCCTTTGTATTTGGTCTCGAGATTATCGTCAATGATAACCTCCATGTTATAAAACTTAACTTCAACACCGTAAAGAAGTGTGTCGTCGTTTGCCGTACCGGGCGCGATTTTATCAAGAGCATAAATCATCTCGATAATTCCGTCAAGAATACGCTTTGGCAAAACAAGGCTCAAATCACCGGGTGTGGCAGAGAGTGTGGGTCTTACCATACCCTCTTCAATTCTTTTGGTGTTGCTCCTGCGTCCTCTCACAAGGTCGCCGAAACGCTGAACTATAACGCCGCCGCCGAGCATGTTTGAAAGGCGAGCAATGCTTTCGCCGTATTCATTGCTGTCTTTAAACGGCTCTGAAAAATGCTTTGCAACAAGAAGCGCGAAGTTGGTATTTTCGGTGCGCTTTGAGGGGTCCTCATAGCTGTGACCGTTTGCGGTAACAATTCCGTTCGTGTTTTCGTTAACGACTATGCCGTAGGGGTTCATGCAGAAGGTTCTGACGTTATCCTCAAACTTTTCTGTTCTGTAAACGATTTTGCTCTCATAAAGCTCGTCTGTGAGATGAGAGAAGATAACCGCCGGCAGCTCAACTCTTACGCCAAGGTCAACTCTGTTTGATTTTGTGGGTATGTCAAGCTCTTTGCAGACGGATTCCATCCAGCTGCTGCCGCTTCTGCCGACAGAAACTATGCAGTATTTGCAGTCTGCCGTGCTGTCGACGCTGTGGATTCTGTATCCGCCGTCGATAACCTCGATTTTTTGAACAGGGGAGTTGAAGTGGAAATCAATCTTATCTTTAAGCTCTGCATATATGTTTTCAAGAACGACATAGTTTATATCCGTGCCAAGGTGGCGAACGGATGCGTCAAGAAGCCTGAGTTTGTTCTGAATACATAATTTTTTAAATTTGGTGCCCGCGGTCGAATACATTTTTGTGCCCTCGCCGCCGTGCGATACGTTTATTTCATCAACATACTTCATAAGCTCAATGGCTTTTTTGCCGCCGATGTGCTCGTGAAGAGTGCCGCCGAAATTGTTTGTAATGTTATATTTGCCGTCAGAGAATGCTCCCGCACCGCCGAAGCCGCTCATAATAGCGCAGGTTTTGCATTTGATACAGCTTTTTACTTTTTCACCGTCAATGGGGCAGCGCCTTTTTTGAAGCGGCTGACCTGCTTCGTATACGGCAATTTTAAGGTCTTTGTTTTTATGAGTAAGTTCATAGGCAGAGAATATTCCTCCGGGACCCGCACCTATAATTATTACGTCATACTTCATTTTTAAAACCTCATTTCAATCTTTATGCGGAAAAACCCGCCGAAATATTATATAATTTTAATGATACCGCTGTCAAGCCCTTGCAGTCTTAATAACGCCATAATAAAAGGACTGCACGGCGGCAGCCCTTTGGGTATTTATTTAATTAAAGAACGTAAATAGTTACGCCTCTGCGGCCGAAGCGTGCACACTCGCTGTAAGTGTTCATATAAAGGTCGCAAAGAGTGGCGCGGTTGCCGGTCCATTTTGTAAATCCGCCGGTATCCTCCGCAAAGCTGTAGCCGTAAACGAATTTGCCGTCGTTAGATACAATCCACATTGCTGTGTGGTAGGGTATCTGTCTGGGGTTTACCGCAACATAGCCGGGTTTTACCGCTTTGCCGGTGGCTGTTCTGCCGCCGCCGTAATATGCCGAAGCCGTGCCGACATATTTCTTTTTATAAGAAGCGGGGGTGTTGTTTGCCGTCAGCTCAAGTGACGAGGGGGGAGCGATTACGGATATTGTTTTAACTCCGCTTGCAAGCTTAACACCGCTTGCCTTAACGCCTGCCGACGCCGCCTGTGCAACCGACTTTGTGCCTACAAGTCTTATTTCTTCAACGGCTTCTTTTGTTATCTGTGTGTCTTTAAGGGTTGACTCCGAAAGCTCGCCGTCAACGTATTTGTCGGTGTAGGTGAGAGTCTTTTCACCGTTTACACCCTTTTGCTTGATTTTTGACTGACCTTTGTTAAGAGTTGCTGTTTTTTCTTCTTTTACAGAGTATTTAATCTCTTGAGTGTCGGTTCTTTCAACATATTCTATTCTTGTGAGCTTAACGGTTGAGTTTTGCGTTATCTGCTCGTCAAGAGGATGAGAGATTATATCGTCGTCATCATATGTGATAACCGCCTTGTTGAGTGCATCTGCAACCGTGCCGGAGCACATATAAACGGTTGTGAGATCGCCGTCTGCCGAAATTGTAACAGAAAACGCGCGCTTGATTTTAATTTCAAGTCCGTCTGTAACATAATCGTTAAGCGAGCAGCCCTCAACCTCGTCATAATCGCCCATTTCAATGCCGGCTTCTTTTATAACGTCGCTTACAAGGCCGTGACCGCGGTATGATACGGTTTTGTCACCGTCGATAATCGTAACGTCGCTGACCGATTCAAGGCTTATTATGCCGTAGCTTTCGAGAAGACTGTCGTCTATAAAATCGGTTTCTTCGTCATACTCTATGCCGCTCTGGTTGAGAATATCTTCTGCCGAGGTGCGGTGTGTGGATATTTCGTGCTCTTCGCCGTTTACATAAATCTTAACCGTGTTGGCACCCGAAACGGTGACTATAAGGTTTGCGGCGCAAAGAGCAAGGCACATAACGGTTGTTGCCGCTTTTATTCGTGATTCATAAATGAATCCCCACAGTGCCTTAAGTTTGTTTCTCATTGTAATAAACTCCTTTTCTGCAGCGGAAAATCCGCTTTGACAGGTTGTTTTAATCTGCATTTTTGTTGCCTGACATTACTATTTTGTCTGCAACATCGGCTATTATAGTGAAACTGTTACGATGTGTCAAATAAAATCAAAACAATTTTTTGTTTAAAATCCACAAAAAACGGCTGCGATAAAACGGCGAAAAGCAAAATTATCGGTCGTTTATTTCTGAAAAAGAATAATTATTTGTGAAAATTCTAAAAAGTTACAAATGGTTACATTTATGGCTTGAAACGAGGGTAAAAATAACATTTTTGTAATTTTTAATTCTTAAAAAGAAAATAATTATAGATTTGCAATGCCGCGCTCTGTATGTTATAATCTATAGGCAGAAATTTTTCGGGGTGATAAATTGGCAGTACCAAAGAAAAACATAAGAAACTTCTCTATAATAGCGCACATAGACCACGGCAAGTCTACCCTTGCCGACAGAATGTTGGAGCTTACTCAGTCGGTCGCACCGCGCGACATGACGGCTCAGCTTCTCGATAATATGGATTTGGAGCGCGAAAGAGGAATTACAATAAAGGCTCACGCCGTAAAGCTCGACTACAAAGCGCAGGACGGCGAAACATATGAACTTAATTTAATCGACACTCCCGGTCATGTGGACTTTAACTACGAGGTTTCGCGTTCGCTTGCCGCCTGCGAGGGGGCAGTGCTCATTATTGACGCTTCGCAGGGTATAGAGGCGCAGACCTTGGCAAACACATACTTGGCACTTGACCATGACCTTGAGATTGTGCCCGTTATAAATAAGATAGATTTGCCTGCGGCAGACCCCGAGGGCGTAGCCGAGCAGGTAGAAGAGGTAATCGGCCTCGACTGCGAAAACGCGCCGCGTGTTTCGGCTAAAACCGGGCTTAACGTTGACAAGGTTCTTGAAAGAATAGTTAAAGATATACCCGCTCCGCTTGATTCCGACGACTCAAAACCGCTCAGAGCGTTGATTTTTGACTCGATATACGACAGCTACAGGGGCGTTATAGTATATGTTCGTATAATGGACGGTTGCATAAAACCGGGTGACACCATGAGAATGATGGCTACCGGCGCGGAATTTACCGTTGTTGAGGTCGGCTATATGCGCGCAACCTTTATGGAGAGCGCAAAGCAGCTCACCGCGGGAGAAGTAGGTTATATAACCGCTTCGATAAAAACCGTCGGCGACGCGAGAGTCGGCGACACGGTAACGCTCGCTTCAAGACCTGCGGCAGAGGCTCTGCCCGGTTACAGAAAAGTCAATCCCATGGTTTTCTGCGGAGTATATCCGGCAGACGGCGCGGATTATGAGAATTTGCGCGACGCACTCGAAAAGCTTCGCCTTAACGATGCGTCACTCTCTTATGAACCCGAGACTTCGGGTGCGCTGGGCTTCGGCTTCAGATGCGGATTTTTGGGGCTTCTGCACCTTGAAATAATACAGGAACGGCTCGAAAGAGAATATAACCTCGACCTTGTCACCACGATACCGAGCGTTATATATAAAATACATCTTAACGACGGCAGCGTTGTAGAGATAGACAACCCCACGCACTATCCTGACCCGGCAAATATAAATTACAGCGAAGAGCCGCTTGTGAACGCGCATATTTACTCTCCGCAGGAATATGTCGGTGCGATTATGGACCTTTGCCAGGACAGGCGCGGTGTATTTAAAACCATGGATTACATCACGCCCGAAAGAGTCGATATAAGCTATTCTTTGCCGCTCAACGAGATAATTTATGATTTTTTTGATGTTTTAAAGTCAAGAACCAAGGGCTACGCTTCGTTTGACTATGAAATATCCGACTATCAGCGTTCAAACCTTGTTAAGCTTGACGTTATGCTCAACGGCGACACGATAGACGCGCTTTCCTTTATAATACATTCGGACAAGGCATATGCAAAAGCGCGCAAAATTGCCGAAAAACTCAAGGATAATATTCCGCGTCAGATGTTTGAAATACCAATACAAATCGCCATCGGCGGCAAGGTAATTGCACGCGAAACGGGGAAAGCAATGCGAAAAGACGTTTTGGCAAAATGCTACGGCGGCGACATCACCAGAAAGAAAAAATTGCTTGAAAAACAGAAAGAAGGCAAAAAGCGTATGCGCCATTTCGGCACTGTGGAGGTGCCGCAGGAGGCATTCATGGCAGTGCTTAAGCTTGATGAATAAAAATTTTTAAAAAGATTGTAAAAATATATTGCAAAGTGACATAATAATGTGCTATAATTTCACGGTCACCAATTATCGGGTTTACTATAAGTTTTCCTGATCAAGGAGGAAGAATATGGCGAAGGAAACCAAACAGGTTGAAGTAGTCGAAGAGGAGAAAGCCAACCGACAGATGCCTAAAAACAGGCGCTATGTCGGCAGCCGAGAGACAACGGCATATGTTTTGTACGACATAGCCCAGTCTTTTAACCTCGGCAGTAAAGGCACCTACTTCATCACCGACGTTCTTGTTATCGCTTTGAAATGGCAGACTGTCATCAGTGCCGTTGTAAGCGTATGGGACGTAATCAACGATTTGTTCCTGGCGGCTATTGTTGACAGAACAAATACGAGATTCGGCAAATTTAAGCCTTATCTTATCATGTACGCAGGACCGGGTGCTATTTTGGGCATACTTTACTGGGCGATGCCGGTGTTTTTCCCGGGGGCATCAGCCTCTTATATGCCTAAGATAATATCATATTTCGTTTTGCAGATGGTCACGAACCTTGCGACGTCGCTTTATAACATCGCAAAAACAGGTATTCTCGCAACCATCACACCGGATACTCTTGACAGAACAAGACTTATCAATCAGGCAAACCTTATCTCGAGCCTTGTTGAGAATATTCCGAGACAGGCTGTTACAATCTTTATAGACCTTGTTAACAGAGGCGTTATGAAGATCAAGATGTCAACTCTTTTCGTTATAATGGGTGTTGTTACATCTGCTATTTCGAGCTTGCTTGCATTCTATTTCTCGGTTGTATACAAAGAGAGAGTTCTTCAGTCTGTCGAAAAACCGAACTACAAAGAAACTCTCACTTCAATCATCAGGTCAAAACCGCTTATGCTGCTTGCGCTTTCGGATATGCTTGCGTCCTTCAGCAGCACCGGCACGAGCATCACGCTGTATTATATTAACGTACTTAACTTCAGCTCCGCAGAGCTTGTTGTCGGTGTCCCCGGCATGTTTGTTACATATGCGAGCTATGCTTACGTTACCAAACTCAGAGAAAAGTTCTCTACCAAAGCTTTGTGGATTTTCGGCGACCACTTTGGCAACTTCCTGTTGCTTGCAGTTTGGATCTTCGGTTCAATCAACAAAAATTATAAAAAGACATGGACTATGCTTATTGCATTCATGGTTCGTGAAACTATCTGGAACGGCGTTTATGCTTTGCGTAAGGTTATTCCCACCGAAATCGGTAACGAGGTTATCGACTACGGCGAATGGAAGTACGGCTACCGTACAGAGGGCATCACGGGCGTTGTTAAAGGTCTTGCAAGTAAAATTATCGGCTCTTTGGGTGCGGTTATCAACACCGTTCTTCTTCAGGCTATCGGCTACAGACAGGGTCTTAAACCCGGTCAGCAGAGCGCAAGAACCGAGTATTTGCTCTTCCTTACTTGCACACTCGTTCCCGCAGCAGCCGGTATTTGCGGCATGATTCCGAAGTTCTTCTATAACATTGACGATAAAACCCGTAAGAGAATGTATGAAGAGCTTGCAGAGCGCCGCAGCGAGACCGCAAAGGCTCTCAATGCAGACGATGCAGCGGCTCCTCAGACAGAGGGATAATCAAAGCTTTATAAAACACAGGAGCTGCACAGATGTGCGGCTCCTTTTTTCGGAGGGAGCACCGTGCAAAAAATCGGCATATACATACATATCCCTTTTTGCCGCGGCAAATGTCCTTACTGCGATTTTTATTCCTGCCGTGCGGGTGAAGAGGATTTTGACAATTATGTTACGGCTCTTAAAACTTATATTAAAGCGTGGGCAGAAAAAATCGGTGCGGCGGCAGATACTCTTTATATCGGCGGAGGCACACCGTCTGTTATCGGTGCAGACAGGCTGTGCGAAATTATAAAATGTGTTGATAAAAATTTTGGTGCGGCAGATGAAGTGACCGTTGAGTGCAACCCGAGCCTTAAAGAAAAAGATTTTTTCAAAAAAATAAATTCTGTCGGCGTCAACAGAATATCTCTCGGTATGCAGTCTGCAAACGACGGCGAACGCCGTGCACTCGGGCGGATTGCGGGGGTTGCCGACGTTGACAGTTGCATATCGCAGTCGATTGCCGGCGGCATAGATAATATTTCGCTCGACGTTATGCTCGGCATACCGAATCAGACCGAAAAAAGCCTCAAGGAAACGCTTCGATACTGCGTCTCCTCCGGCGCAAAACATATCAGTGCTTATATGCTAAAAATTGAGGAGGGCACGCTCTTTTATAAAAAGCAAAACACTCTTCCGCTGCCGAGCGACGATTTGACTGCGGATTTTTATTTACAAACGGTTGATTCTCTTGCCCGCGGCGGATTTAAGCAGTATGAAATATCAAATTTTGCTGTTCTCGGCTATGAGAGCAGACATAATTTAAAGTATTGGAACTGCGAGGATTACCTCGGCATAGGCCCGTCTGCTCATTCTTTTTTAGGCGGTAAAAGATTTTATTACGGCAGAGATTTAATTGCTTTTGAAAATGTTTGCGAACCTGTGCAGGACGGAACGGGCGGAGATTTGCAGGAATATATTATGCTTAGATTAAGACTTTGCGAAGGCATTGTTTTTGATGAGATAAAAGACAGATTCGCGGGTTTTGATATTGCAAAATTTGAACCTCTCTTTTCTGAATTTGTTAAGGCGGGCTATGCCGAAGCCGACAATAAAAGCTTCAGATTAACGGCAAAAGGCTTTTTAATTTCTAATATGATAATTACAGAAATATTGAGCCGAATTTGAGCCAAAACTGTTGACAAAACAAAAAATTATGTTATGATAAATACGTATAAAGTTAGTTTATAACGGTTGAAAGGAGTAAATTATAATGAAAAAGATAATTGCTACACTTGCCGCTGTTCTTATGATAGGCGCAACATCTCTCAGTGCTTTCGCAGCAATCAGTCCTGCCGCAAGACCTGAAGAGGATGAAGATAAGGATAAGAACAACAGCAGCAACAAATCTCCCAACACCAGCTATTCAATGATGGCAGAGGTTGGCGCTATTGCAGCAGTAGTTTCATGCTCTGCAGCAGGTATAGTACTTTCAAAGAAAGTAAAATAAGTTTTTAATCCAACGGCAACAAAGCTCTGTTTTATTTTAGACGGAGCTTTTTTGTTTTATCGGAGAGATTTTTATGGAAGAAAAAAAAGAGCAAAGCAAGCTTAAAAAACGTTTGCTCATAATTTTAATTGTGCTTCTGTTTCTCATAAGCGCTGCGGGTGTTGTTTATCTTGTGTGGGTGTTTTACAACAACTACATGGCAGAGCACACCTATAACAACGTTGCGGACAGTTATGTTGTTGAGCAAAAGGAAGAGCCGCATTATGCGGAAAACCCCGTTGATTTTGCCTCGCTTCAAGCAATCAACGAGGATGTTTACGCATGGATAAATGTGCCGAACACAAAAATAGACTACCCGATTGTTCAGAATGAAGAGGATGACTACTATCTTCGCCGTTCTATTTATAAAAAATATCTTTTTGCGGGCTCTATTTTTACAAACAAGGTCAACAGCAAAGATTTTTCCGACCCTGTTACGCTTGTTTACGGCCACAACATGAGAAACGACACGATGTTCTGTATGCTCCATGAGTTTGAGGACAAAGAGTTTTTTGATAATAACGAATATTTTTATATTTATACTCCGAACCGCAAGCTGACATACAGAATTGTTTCTGCTTTGAAATATGACAACCGCAGAATTACCACAGCTTTTGATTTTTCTGATGAAAGTCAGATAAAAGATTATCAGTACAGCATTATGAACCCGAAGTTTAATCTCTTTAATTCCAGAGACATCGTTTTAAAACCGGAAGATAAAATTGTTACTTTAAGCACCTGTGTGGCAAACAAGCCGAGTTACAGGTATTTAGTGAATGGAGTGTTGATTAAAGATGAGCCTACACAATAATTCAGATGACCGTTACCGCAGTTCGAGCAGCAGCTCTTCGGGGCATCACCATCACCACCACAGCTCGTCAAAGCATCATCACCATCATTCATCTTCTTCGGAATATCATCACAGCTCGTCCTCGTCTCGTCATCATTCGTCGCACGGTCAACATCATTCGTCGTCGCACGGCTCTTCAGACAGGGATTATTACTATACTTCCGAAATCAAAGACCCAATGACGGCGCAGGAAGCTGACGAAAAGATAAAGGAACTCGGAGAAAAATATTCTTATCTTAACGACAGTGAAGCATATGAGCAGGATGAAAAAATCACTTATCATTCGGACGAAAAAAGACACAGCCATCACGGCAAAAAAAGAAAAAAGAAAAAGAGCACCACAAAAAAGATTGTGCTCGGCATACTTCTTTTTATTTTGCTTTTGATTTTGGTCGGCGCCGTTGCACTTATCATAATGATAAATTCGGGCAAAAAAGATTTGCTTGATTACAGCGACACAAAAATAGAGACCGTTGAAGAGGCCGAAACCGAGGACGACGGCAAAACCGTCAGATATAACGGCAAAATATACAGGCTCAACGAAAATATTACTTCTATTGCCTGCCTCGGTGTTGATAAAAAAGAAATCAACCAAAACGGCGTTATCGGCACGGCAGGTCAGGCAGATACCATAATGGTTATTGCGTTTGATACCGTTACGGGTGCGGCAAAGCTCATATCTATTCCGCGTGACACGGTGGCACCCATAGATATTTACGCAACCAACGGCTCATATCTCAGAACCGAAAACACGCAGATATGCCTTGCTTATGCTTACGGCGACGGCGGCGAAACCAGCTGCGAAAACGTAATTGCAAGCGTCAGAAAAATCATGTACGGCATACCGATAAATTCGTATGCGGCGCTTGATATGAGCGGTATATCCGTGCTGAACGATAAAGTCGGCGGCGTTAAGGTTGAAGTGCTTGAGACTGTCGGCCCGTTCAAAAAGGGTCAGACGGTAACGCTCAAGGGCGAGAACGCCATGAAGTATGTCAGATACAGAAATAAAGACAGAATTGATGCGAGCCTTTTGAGAATGCAGCGCCAGCTCCAGTATGTAAGAGAGTTCACAAGCACCGCAGTAAAAAAGGTCACAGCAAATCCGTCTTCTGTAACCGATATTTATAACACCGCAATGAAATATGCCTACACAAACGTAGGACTTAGCAAAGCGTCTTATTTTGCAACAAGGTTTGTCGCAGGTGCGTCGCCGCAGTTTGAAAATTGCTCCGTACCCGGCAAAATAGTTGAGGGTAAAGACGGATATGCAGAGTTTTATATCGAAGAAAAATCATTCTATGAATTGATTTTGTCGGTGTATTATAACGAAGTAGGCACATATTAAGCAAAATAATAAAGCTATAATTCACAATCGTTAACCGCGATGCGAATTATAGCTTTTATTTTTAAAGGATATTGATTATTCGTTCTCGTATGCTTCTTCAACAGCTTTTGCAAGCTGATCGGGGCAGGAAGTTTTTTTAAATCCGCAGGTTATGCCTGTGAATTTTTCTTTGACCTGCTCAACGGTCATGCCCTCTACGATTTTTGAAATTCCTTTAAGATTTCCGTTGCATCCTCCTGTGAACTTAACGCTTTTAATAACATCACCGTCAAGCTCAACCTCAATAGAGGAGGCACAGGTACCCTTTGTTTTGTAAATATAAGACACGGTAGATCCTCCTTAAAATAGCTTATATATATTATAATCTATTTGTCAAGGGTCTGCCGTGTCAGCTTATTATATAGAGCAGTGCGAGTATCAGCATTTTATCCGCTCCGTCAGAGGCAAGCAAAATAATCAGCGCAAGAATCAGTACCGTATCCCTGTCTTTTAAAATATTGCCGAAAAGCGAGTTTATCATATTTGAAATAGGCGAAAACGGCGAGGGCGGCTCTTTGCGCCCGGCAAAGTCGCGGCTCGGTGCCTCTTCTTTTGGCTTCGGAGGGGGCGGAGGTGGTGAAACAGACGGAGCAATCGGCTGCTGCGGCATGGCGCGCCGCTGCATTTCTCTTGCATATCTTATTGCCTGTGCCTGCATGGCGTTAAAATCTTTTTCAGCCATTTTTGTTATCACCGCCGTTTGTGAGCTCAGAGATAATCGGCAAAATTTCTAAAAGTTTTAGCATCTGCATGGCTTCGTCCGCTTTCTTTTGCCTTTTTTTGCTCAAATTAGGTCTGAGAGCCTCTATCAAACGGCATTTTTCATTGTCTGCGGAATTATTCATCATATTCATAACAGAGCTTATTTTCATGAGCATTTCCGGGTTTATCGAGTTAAATCCACTGCTTTGCCCTGTCGGCGCGGCAGTTTCTTTTTCATTTTGAGAGCCGAATATTGATTCCGCCATTGATTTCAGCGAGTTAATATCATCCGGTGAGAGGGAGGAGAGAATATCATTCAAGCTGTCCATTTTTATTTGCCTTTCAGTTTGTTAAGAATTTGCTGTGCTTCGGGTGACGATAAAATATCCGAAATTTTCTTTTGGTCGCTCATGATTTCTTTGATTTTTTTGCTTTGATTTTCGTCAAGACCCGAGAGCATTTGCATTGCGGTTTGCTTTTGCTTTTGAGGATCATCCGAGCCTAAAATGTTAAAAATATCTTTGGGTATGTTCTGCATTTACAACTCACCTCCGCAGTGATATAATTATGTATATTATTTTTAAAGGCGGCATATGAATGCGTGTATTGGTGCTTTCGGATTCTCACGGTGATGTTTATAAATTGAGGCGTGCAATCGACTCTCAACCCACGGCTAAGCTCATAGTCTTTTTGGGCGACGGCGAATATGATATAGATTCCGTCGAGTGCAGAGTTCCGGTTATAAAGGTCAGGGGCAACTGCGATTTCGGCAGCAGTCTGCCGCTGAATTTTACCGACGAAGTCTGCGGCAAAAAGATATACTGCACTCACGGCTTTCGCGAAAACGTGAAGTATACAACAGAAAATCTTATTTCGGCGGCTAAATCACACGGTGCTCACATTGCATTATACGGTCATACGCATGTCCCTGTTACAAGTTATGACGGTGGATTATACCTTGTGAACCCAGGCAGTGTGCGCGAGGGCAGCTTTGCAGTTATCGACATTACCGACAGCGGCATCATGCCCATAATTATGAAAATAAAATAATGATTTCAGAATATCCTCACGTTCGGCGGCATAAACATTATTACAGCTGTGCACGGGAGGGTATTTATGTTTGTTTTTTCTCTTAAAGCCAACAAAACAAGAGTTATTATATTGCTTGCAATGATTGTTGCGGCACTTGCGCTTATATTCTTTTTCACGGGCAAAAACGCCCCCGTTATAAATGACGGCGGAATAAACCGCAAGGCGTCAAATGAGCAGGAGAGAGTGGCGTTCCTTTCTCAATTCGGGTGGGAGATCAACGAGGACCCCTCGGCGGTTGAGGAGGTAGTTATACCTGCGGAATTTGACGAAACATATCGGCAGTATAACGAGCTTCAGATTTCACAGGGCTTTGATTTAACAAAATATGCCGGCAAAACGGCAAAAAAGTGGACTTATGAAGTGAAGAATTACCCCGGCTATTCCGCAGATAACAACTGCATACGGGCAAACATACTTGTTTTTGACGGCGCGGTTATAGGCGGAGATGTGTCCTCAACCGAGCAGGGCGGATTTATGCAGACATTTGACTATCCGCAAAGCACTGCGTCCGAAAATTCCCAAAAAAGTGAATAAATAAAAAATAAACGTCCAATCCTCATTTCAAAAGGATTGGATGTGATTTTTTTGAAGAACTCGCAGATAAAAAACATAAGTAAAGAAATTCTCGGCACAAAAGGCAAAGGCTCGCGCACACTGATGCTGTTAATGATTTTGAATTTGCTGATTTTTTCTCTTCTGCCGTTTGCGGCAAACTTTTTTGTGAATAAATATTCCGGCAGTATGGGTGCGGTTATAAGCGCGGCAGTGATTGCGGTGCTGCTGGTTATAAATTTGTTTACTTATTCCTCATTTGCGGCAGGCAGCTGTGCATGGTTTAATTTTTACGGCAAAAAAAACAGGGGCGCAAAGGCGGCTTATTGGTTCAAACCGTCAAAATCCGCACTGAGCGCAAGGCTTTATTTTGCACTTTTTTTCAGAAAACTTTTGTGGACTGCCGCGTTTTTGTTCCCCGGCACTGCGGTTTTGATATGCACTGTGATTCTCGCTATGAACGGCGGCATTGAGCTTAATCTTTTTATCTGTGCCGTGGCAGGCGGCGCGGCGGCGGTTATACTCGGTGCGGTGTTTTTATTTATAGTGCTGCAAAAATATTTTTTGGCGCCGTATATCATGGCGGCAAATCCCACGCTCAAGGTCAGAGAAGTGATAAAGCTAAGCCGACTTGCCTCTAACGGTGTTTTAAAAAGAACCGCAGCGTTTAAGCTTAGCTTTTTGCCGTGGTTTTTAAGCTGTGCGGCAGTGCTTCCCGCTTTTTATGTATGGCCTTATTACAGGCAGAGCTGCGCTGTGTATGCAAAGCAAATTCATATTCCCCAAGATGTGTAAGAATTTAAAGCGGTCTGCGCTTGTCGCAGGCCGCTCTTTGCTATGCAATAAATTCCGTATAAATTGCATTAAAAAGACCTTTTTGACAGTTGACTTTTTTGTTTAATAAGTATAAAATTATTTTAGATAACAAGGCTTTTTGGGTGAGTTATCATATATTTTTCTTTTGGGAGGCTGTATCTATGTATGTAATGGCACTTGACCAGGGAACAACCAGCTCAAGAACAATCGTTTTTGATAAAAATGGAAATATAGTTGCAAAAGCTCAGTATGAGTTCAACCAAATTTACCCTAAAACAGGTTGGGTAGAGCATGACCCGATGGAGATTTTGGGCAGTCAGTTGCAGTCGATTTCAATGGTTCTCGGCAGCGGAAAATTTGACCCCAAAGATATAAAGGCGATAGGTATAACCAATCAGAGAGAAACTACAATAATTTGGGATAAAGAAACGGGACTTCCGATTTATAACGCGATAGTCTGGCAGTGCCGCAGAACTGCGGAGCTTTGCGAAGAGCTTAAAGCGCAGGGACTTGAAGACTATGTCCGCGAGCACACGGGGCTTTTGATTGACGCTTATTTCTCCGGCACCAAAATAAAGTGGATACTCGACAATGTTGAGGGCGCAAGAGAAAAAGCCAAAGAGGGTAAGCTCCTTTTCGGCACGGTAGAGACGTGGCTTATCTGGAATCTCACAGGCGGCAAGGTTCATGTGACCGATTATTCAAATGCTTCAAGAACTATGCTTTTTGATGTTGATAAGCTTTGCTGGGATGAATTTTTGTGCGAAAAATTAGATATACCGATGTGTATTTTACCGAAGCCCGTGTCTTCGAGCGAAATATACGGCTATATAGCGTCCGAAAAAGTAGCAGGCATAAAGAGCATAACGGGCGTGCCGATTTGCTCGGCAATAGGCGATCAGCCGGCGGCTCTGTTCGGTCAGGCGTGCTTTAAGCCTGGTCAGGCAAAGAATACATACGGTACGGGCTGCTTCTTGCTTATGAACACGGGTGAAAAGCGGGTCAACTCAAAGTGCAACCTTTTAACGGGTGTTGCATGGTCGCTCGGCGGCAAAACGACATATTCGATAGAGGGCAGCGCGTTTAACGCAGGCTCTGTTGTAAAATGGCTCAGAGACGAGCTTCAGCTCATAAACGAAGCCAAAGAGTGCGATATGCTCGCAGAGAGCGTTAAAAACTCAAACGGTGTTTATATTGTGCCTGCGTTCACGGGTCTCGGTGCACCTTATTGGGATATGTATGCGAGAGGCTGCATTGTCGGTCTTACACGCGGCGTAAACAGAGCTCACATCGCAAGGGCTGTGCTTGAGGCTATTACGCTTCAGGTTAAAGATTTGCTTTTGGCGATTGATGAGGACAGCGGCATAGAGCTTACAGAGCTTCGTGTTGACGGCGGTGCGAGCGTAAGCAATATAATGATGCAGATACAAAGCAACATGATAGGTACATATGTAAACAGACCAAAAACCGTAGAGACTACCGCGCTCGGTGCGGCATATCTTGCAGGTCTTGCCGTCGGAGTGTGGAAGGACCTTGAAGAAATAGAGACAAACCGAGAGGTTGACCGTGTATTTGTGCCCGAAATGGATAAGGACACACGCGATAAAATATATAAGGGCTGGCTCAAAGCCGTTGAAAGAGCCAAGTCGTGGGAAGAAATTCAGTAATAACCCGATACAGGTTAAGCCGAGCTTTCAGCAAAAGAAAGGATAGATTAAAAATGGATTATGCAAAGGAATCCCTCAAATGTCATTATGAATGGAAGGGAAAAATAGAGGTCATCGCAAGGGCAAAGGTTGATAACAAAGACGCGCTCTCTTTGGCGTACACGCCGGGTGTTGCACAGCCTTGTCTTGAAATTCAGAAGGATATAAATAAAAGCTATGAGCTTACACGCCGCCACAACCTTGTAGCAGTTGTAACAGACGGCACTGCCGTTCTCGGGCTCGGCGATATAGGACCCGAGGCAGGTATGCCTGTTATGGAGGGTAAATGCGTGCTCTTTAAAGAGTTCGGAGGGGTTGATGCTTTTCCGCTCTGCGTACGCTCAAAGGATGTTGACGAGATAGTTAATACAATAGCTATGATTTCGGGTAGCTTCGGCGGCATAAATCTTGAAGATATTGCCGCTCCGCGCTGTTTTGAGATAGAGCGCAAGCTTAAAGAGAGAGTTGATATTCCCGTTTTTCATGACGACCAGCACGGCACGGCGGTTGTTTGCTCTGCGGCACTTATAAACGCTCTTAAATATGTTAAAAAAGATATAAAAGACTGCGTAGCTGTCTTTAACGGCGCAGGCGCGGCAGGCGTTGCCATTGCAAAGCTGTTTATATCTATGGGTATAAAAGACGTTATAATGTGTGATCGCAAGGGCATAATTTGCCTCGGTAACGAGGGCATGACCCCCGCAAAGCAAGAGATTGCAGAGTTCTCAAACAAAGCGCACAAACCCGGCCCGCTTGCCGACGCTCTTAAAGGCGCAGATATTTTTATAGGTGTTTCCGCACCCGGATGTGTGAGCGAAGAAATGGTAGCTTCTATGGCAGATAACGCCATTGTTATGGCAATGGCAAACCCCGTACCCGAAATTATGCCCGACCTTGCAAAAAAAGCAGGTGCGGCTGTTGTCGGCACAGGACGTTCGGATTTTCCGAATCAGATAAACAATGTGCTCGCTTTTCCCGGACTTTTCCGCGGTGCTCTTGATGTGAGAGCAAGTGACATAAACGAAGAGATGAAAATTGCGGCGGCAAAAGCCATAGCTTCGCTTGTTTCAGATGAAGAGCTTTCGCCGGATTATATAATTCCAAAAGCTTTTGATGAAAGAGTAGGCAAAACCGTAGCTGCGGCAGTCGCACAGGCTGCAAGAGACAGCGGAGCAGCGAGAATATAAAAAATGCTGCTGTTAAAAATAAAACAGCAGCTATTTTTCTTGTTTGGCAGAATAAAGTTTACGACTTTATAATACAATATGTGATTTTTTTCGTCAAATATATTTTTCTTTTTCAGATTTTCTCGTGTAAAACAAAAAAATGGTACAAAAGCAAGACGTTTTGACGGCAATATTTTTCATTAAATGACATTGACCGCGAACGTCAAAAGATGATATATTTAACAAAGATACATAACCAACCAAAGAGGGGGATTCTATGAAGTCAACCGGAATCGTAAGAAGCTTGGACTCTGTGGGCAGAGTGGTTTTACCAATGGAAATAAGAAAAGAATTTGAACTTTTCGGTGAAGACAGCCGAGTTGAAATTTTTTTGAATGAAGATCAGATTGTATTAAAAAAGTATAAGCCAAACTGCATTTTCTGCGGAAGCGAAAAAAATCTGACAGATTTTGAAGGCAAAAAGATTTGCCAAAAATGTGTTTTTAAAATAAGCAGTATGTGATGCTTAATAATAAAATAAGCAGTTATAAAGATTAACCGTTCGTTATCTTTATAACTGCTTTTTGTCGTTTGAGTTTATTGGTTGTTTAAGCGACCGTTTATTCTGCCCAAAATGCCGCTCGTTGTGCTCTCATCACTCTGAGACGAGGAAACTTCACTTGTCGGCTCTGTTGTGGTGGTTTTGGGCTCACCCCAAACAGTCAGTATTACCTCTGAGCCCTTAGGGCAAAGGGAGCCTGCATCGCGGCTTGCTTGGTACACAATGCCTGCCGTGTAGTTTGAACTGTTTTCTTTTTCGATTTTTGAGACTTTGAAGCCGAGCTTTTCGAGCGTGGATTTGGCTGTGTTATAGTCAGAACCGATAATACCGGATTTGGGAAATGAAATATTTTCAACGCCCTTGCTTACCGTGAGAATAACCGTGCTCATTTTGGGAATTTGCGAGCCGGGGGAGATGTTCTGGCTTATAACCTTGCCCTCTTCAACGCTGTTGCTGTAAGACTCCTGTTTTTCGATAGTGAAGTTTGAGGAATAATATTTATCTGAGATTATGTCCTCATAATCTTTGTCTATAAAATATGGGGTCTCAACCATTTCTTGTGCCACGGTGTTTTGCTGTGAATCGTCATTTTTTTTGCCGTCTGAAATAAACAGCAAAACAACTATTGCAACAACCGCAATTATAACTATTGTTGCGATAGAAAGTATAACCATTGAGCGGTTATGCCTCTTTTGTGCTTCAATTCGTTTTTCGGACGGTTCGGGCTTTGAAACTTCGCTGCGCTGATTGGAGCGAATATTTTCAATATCCATTTTATCTGCCGCCGCAACTGCATTAGGCGAGGCAGAAAGCTCGTCTCGAAGCTCGTCAACGGTTTTTATTCTGTCGTCCGGGAGTATCTGAAGAGCATTTACAAGCCCGTTAATAACATATGCCGGCAGTTGTTCGGCAAATCTGCCCGGAATCATCAGTCGGTCGTTTGTAACTCTCTCTTTAGAATCTATGGGGTCCGTGCCGATAAGCGTGCGGTAGAGTACGGCGCCGAAAGCATAGACATCTGTCCACGGGCCTTGGTGGCCGTCAAATCCGTATTGTTCAAAGGCGGCATAGCCTGTGAAAAGCTCTTCTTTAAGGTCTGTGTGGGCAGACCTTACCGCACTTATGCTAAAGCCTGTTATTTTAAGCTTACCGTCAGGCGCAACGATAAGAGTGCTCGGCGAAATTCCTCTGTGGACTATACCTGCATTATGCAGTGTGCCGAGGGTAGAGAGCACGGGCATAAGAAGCGGACGCGCACGCTCCCACGAAATACAGCCGGAGGAGTTGTTTCTTAAAAGATGCTCACGCAGAGTTATACCGTCAATGTTTTCGGTTATTGCGTAGCAAGTTCCGCCGCCCTCTATTATATTTGTGACCTTTATAAGCGCCGAAAGACCGTTGAGCCTCAAAAGCTTGCGCCAAAGCTCGCCGAAGCTTTGCATATATTCGCTGTATATTTTCTCTTTGCCCTCAACGGCAGAAACCGTTAAAGACCTGGGATTGCGCTGAGCAATGCCTATCGGAAAATACTCGCGGATGTTTATTGTCTCTCGCGTTGTCAGGTCAAGACCTATATATGTTGCACCGTCGCCGTTAAATTCGAGAAGCTTGCCGACAAGGTAGCGGTTGCCGATAACAGTGCGAACGGGCAAGTAATCGGCAGGCTGCTGAGTGTCAACATGAAAGCCGCAGTAGGGGCACTGCTTTTCGTTGCCGATCTCTTTCATACAGCTCATGCAAAGATTATCTGAATTTATCATAGAGTTCTTCCTTTCAAAACACATTCAGATATTAAACAATTGTTTGCGATACAATTTATTTATGTATAGTGTATGATACCATATTTTTCTGCATTTTGTCAAGAAAACGAACGGGACTGACGTATTTAGCGCAGTCCCGTTAAAAGTTTTACTGTTTATCCGATGTTATGGCGTAGATATATGTCACGCCGGAGTCAATGTCTTTTATTTTGCCGTCAGAATATATTTTCATTTCTCCGCCGACGGTTGCCTCTGAATCTGTCGCAGCGGCGTTTTGATAGTTTTTAATATAAGAAAAGTTGTTTTTCTCTGTGACGAAAAATCTTAAATCAACATCTTTGTCAATCGTTTTGCTTTCACCGCCTGAATATAAAACCACGTTTCCTCCGGCGCCGCTCTGCGCGTTTTCGGAATATCCGAAGGATACAACATTTCCGTCGTCAACAATAAAATATTGAGCGCAGTTTTTGCATATTGCTTTGGATTTTCCGTCCTTGCCGCAGATATAAAGGTCGTTGCCGTTCTCTGATTTTGCCATATAAAACACATTTTCGCCGTATGCTTCAAACGATGTAATGTCGGAGGCAACTTTTGCGCTCTTTGTTATTGCTTTGTCTGATATTGTGCTGAATAACAGGTCAAAGCTTGTGTCTTCTGCTTTGACCGCGGCAAAAACAGCGTCTCTGCTTGCAAATAAAAATGTTGCTTTGCTCACGTCATAACCCGGGGCAAAATCATATTCGAGCACCTTGCTGCCGTCGTATCTTGCATATTTGCAGCCGCTTGTTGTCTCATATTTTTTACCGAGAGAGTTTATAACATAATCTATTGCGTTTTCTGTGCCGTCTTTTGCGGCTATTGAATAGAGCTTGTCCATATCTGTGCGCTTTGAGGCGTCAATTTCGGTCTTGTTAAATATAACCCTCGGTGCTCCCGTTTTTGCAAATGCAAGCAGATTTTCGAGCTTTACGCCGTTTGCGATTTCTCTGCTTGCAGAGCCGTCATAAACTCTTACCTTATATTCTGCCGAAACGGCAAGCCCCAAATCAAGCTTGTTGAGAGCCTCTCTTATATCATCGCGCACAAGCTTTTTTTGATATGTGCCGAGCGCGTTGTTATAAGCCGTTTCATCAACCTTTGTGGTTTTGAATATAAAACCTTTTGTGACAAGATAATCGCCTTTATCGGGCTTTTGGAGCAGTGCGTCATATTCGTCATACGGGTCTGTGACAAAGTCTTTCCAGTTGAGCTTGGCGGTGTTCTTTACAAAATAATATAAGTTGCCGCCGATTTCATAATCGTCAAGATAAACCTCGCTCACGCCGTCCGATATTTTTTCGGCAGTGTTGCCTGCGGTTATTTTATAAAGTGAATAGGCAATGTCGTTCTGCACCGAAGCGTCCTTAACGGTGAAGAATATTTCGGATTTTTCTTCGCTTTTAAACGCTCTTACGGCAGAGATTTCAGAGATGAACTCCGGCTCGCCGCCGATTGCGGTTCGGTAGAGCTCCTCCTTGCCGGAGATTGACCTTGTGTAATAAACGATGTCGCCGACAGGCGGAGTGTAAATCTCTTCAACGCCGGAAGAGATGAGCAACGTTTTTTTGGTTTTAGTGTCGTATGCGTAGCATTTTGTGGAGCCGTTGGCCGAATTAACATAAAAAACATATGCTCCGTCGTTTGTGCAGGACCAGTTTTCGTCCGTTCCGCTGACTATGACCGAGCCTTTGTTTTGAACCGAAGAACGTCTTGTCAAATCTATTACGCGAATGTCATATTTGCCGGTTTTTGAAGAGGTATCCTGAGAATAAACAACTGTTTTGCCGTCATCAGAGAGCTTAACCTGCTTAACGGGGCCGAGTTCTATTGTTTTGCCGTTTTCAAGCATTACGTTTACGGCAGAATTTTTTTGATAAATTGCTTCGGCGGTGTGCGAGAGCTTGTCAAGGCGAAACAGCGCCAAATATGAGCCGAGTGCCACCGCGCAAACCAAGAGAGCCACAACGGCAATTCGCAGCAGCTTGATTTTTTTGATGCGCTTTTTGCTTCCCTTTGTGTCAAATCCCTCATTATCGTCATTTCCGCAGTGGTCTTCAAACTCAATAAATTTTTCCGGCACAATATCTTCAAGCGGCTGAATATCAATGCCGTTTTTCATCTCTTCAAAAACAGAAGAAAGCTCGGGCGAGCTGCCCGCCTGAGCTTTCTTGTCGTGAGAGAGATTTGTCAAATCAGATTTTTTCTTTTCCATTTGACAATCCTCCGCATTGTTCATTATTTTGCTTTAACAGCCTCTTTTGCTTTTTCAACGATGTGATCTGCCGTGAGACCGTAAATCTTAAGCATCTCAACAGCGGGGCCGGATGCGCCGAACTTATCCTCAACGCCCACTCTCATAACGGGAACGGGGCAGACTTCACAAACCGCCTCTGCAACAGCCGAGCCGAGACCGCCGATGATGTTGTGCTCTTCTGCGGTTACGATAGCGCCTGTCTCTCTTGCCGCGGCAGCGACAATCTCTTTATCAAGCGGCTTTATTGTGTGCATATTTATAACTCTTGCGCTGATACCCTCGTTTGCGAGAGTCTCTTTTGCTGCGAGAGCTTCACCGACCATAAGACCTGTTGCAATGATTGTAACATCCTTACCGTCGCAAAGCTGAACACCTTTGCCAAGCTTAAATTCATAATCAAGCGGATTTATTCTCGGCACTGCAAGACGGCCGAATCTAAGGTAAGCGGGGCCGTCATAATCTGCCATTGCAAGAACTGCCGCGCGGGCTTCAACGTCGTCGGCAGGGTTGATTATAACCATACCGGGGATAGTTCTCATAAGAGCTATATCTTCACAGCACTGGTGGCTTGCACCGTCTTCACCAACAGAAATACCTGCATGTGTTGCGCCGATTTTAACGTTGATGTGGGGGTAGCCGATTGTGTTGCGTATTTGCTCAAAGGCTCTGCCTGCGGCAAACATTGCAAACGAGCTTGCAAAAACAGTGTAGCCTGTTGTGGCAAGACCTGCCGCAACGCCTATCATGTTGCACTCTGCAATGCCCGCGTCAAAAAATCTGTCGGGGAAAGCCTTTTTAAACATACCTGTTTTTGTGGCTGCGGCAAGGTCGGCGTCAAGTACGACTACTTTGTCGTTTTTTTCGCCGAGTTCAACAAGAGCTTTGCCGTATGCCTCGCGAGTAGCGACTTTAATTATATCTGCCATAATTATGCCTCCAATTCCGCAAGGGCTGCCTGAAGCTCTGCCATTGCCTGCTCATATTGCTCACTGTTGGGAGCTGTGCCGTGCCATGAGCACTGATCTTCCATAAACGAAACGCCCTTGCCCTTAATGCTCTTTGCTATAATAGCTGTGGGCTTGCCCTTAAATTCCGAAGCAGCTTTGAAAGCCGCGTCAATCTCGTCAAATGAGTGAGCGCAGATTTCAATTACGTTCCAGCCGAAAGCTCTGAATTTTTCGGGAATGGGGTAGGGGGAGTTTACCTCTGCAACAGAGCCGTCAATTTGAAGATTGTTGTTATCAATAACAGCCGTGAGGTTATCAAGTCCTTTAGCTGCCGCAAACATGGCTGCCTCCCAAACCTGACCCTCCTGTATTTCGCCGTCACCCAAAGCCGTGTAAACTCTGAATGATTTGCCGCCGAGCTTTGCGCCGAGAGCCATACCGACAGCCGTTGATATACCCTGACCGAGTGAGCCTGTGCTCATATCAACGCCGGGTGTAAGCTTCATGCTCGGGTGACCCTGAAGCATTGAGCCGGGTTTTCTTAAAGTTTTGAGTTCGTCAACAGAGAAAAATCCTCTGTGAGCCAAAACCGCATAAAGTGCGGGGGCTGTATGACCTTTTGAGAGAACAAAACGGTCTCTGTCTTCCCACTTGGGATTTTTGGGGTCGATATTCATGTGTGCAAAATAGAGATAGGTAAGAATATCCGCAATAGAAAGCGAGCCGCCCGGGTGACCGGATTTTGCGTTATAAACGCCCTCGATAACACCCATGCGTACTTTGCACGCTTTGATTTGCAACTGCTTTTTGATAGCTGCGTCCAAAATAACACCTCCGGTTAAATTGCTGTTTTTTTGAGGGATTTGAGAAAAGCCGTGAAATAATCCGGCAGGTCGCTCTCAAACTCCATATATCTACCGTCACGCGGGTGGATAAATCCTATAAGCCCGGCGTGAAGGCATTGACCGTTTAATTTGGTCACTCCGTTTTTTGGGCCGTAAACAGGGTCGCCTGCAACGGGATGACCTATGTAAGACATATGAACTCTTATTTGGTGAGTTCTGCCTGTTTCAAGTGTAACTTTTATATAAGTGAAGCCGTCAAACCTGTCAAGCACTTCATAGTGTGTGACTGCGTGTCGCGAGCTTTTATCGGTTACGCACATCTTTTTTCTGTCCTTGGTGCTTCTGCCGATGGGGGCGTCAATCGTCCCGAAATCATCTTTTATATTGCCGTGAACAACTGCGCGGTACTGCCGCTTAAAGGAGTGGTCTTTTATCTGCATTGCAAGCTTTTCGTGAGAAAAATCGTTTTTGGCAACTATTAAAAGACCGCTGGTGTCTTTATCTATTCTGTGCACTATGCCGGGGCGAATTACTCCGTTTATTCCGGAGAGAGAGCCCTTGCAGTGATACATCAGCGCGTTCACAAGCGTGCCGTTCTCGTTGCCGGGGGCAGGGTGAACCACCAAGCCTCTCGGTTTATTGACAACCAAAAGGTCGCTGTCTTCATAAACTATGTCAAGAGGAATATCCTCCGGCTCTGCCGAAAGAAGAGTCGGCTCCGGCACGGTAAAAACAACTTCATCGCCAGGCGAAAGCTTGCAGCTTTTGCCTACGGTTTTGCCGTTTACTTTAACTGCGCCGTCAGATAAAACAGATTGAATGTGCGACCTTGTGAAATCCTCAAAGACTAAGGAAAGAGCCTTGTCTATCCTTATGCCGGCAAGGGCTTCGTCTGCGGTGAAAAAAAGCTCATCCATTTTTCTTTTCCTCTGCTTTTTTCTTTTTGCGGTCGTTGTTTATATCCCACAAAAGATAAATCATGAGCATAGCCGCTCCGCAGGTTACAAGAATATCGGCAAAGTTAAACACCGGGAAGTCGATAAAAAGCACCCTGATATAATCAACCACATAGCCGCGCCAAATTCTGTCAACAAGGTTACCAAGTCCGCCGGCAATAATCATAACCGCCGTGACCGCAAGGTATTTGTTTTTTATCTTTTTGGCAACCAGTGCCGCAATGCCTATAATAATTATTATGCCCGTTATCACCGATAAAAGCGTGGTTTTTTCGGAAAATGCTCCGAATGCCGCGCCGGTGTTTTGAACATAATCCCATTCCAGCACATTGTTTAATACAGATATGCTTTGAACGGGCTTTAAATTCAGCTCAACAAAATATTTTATTGTTTGGTCAAGTGCGGTTAAAAGAACTATTGATAAAATTGATATAACAGCCGACATTATCTTTTGAAAAAGCCTTTGAGCTTTGATGAGAAGCCGTCTTCATCATCGTCGTCGTCATCGTCATCATCATAAAAATCGTCGTCATCGTCTTCGTCGTCGAAGTATTCCTCATCGTCGCTCTCGTCATCATCGTCATCATTGAAGTTGAGAGAGTTTATATCAAACTTAAAGCCGTCGTTATCCGATGCGGATTCTTCTGCCTTAATGTCTTCGGCATCGTCCTCGGGCTGCTTTACCTGCTCGCGCATATCGGCAAAAGCGTCTCTGAATTTATTTTTAAAGTCCTCTGTCTCTTTGTCTTCGTCCTTTTTTTCTTCCGAAGTTTCGGGAGTTTTAAGACCGAGACGCTCAAAGTCGGAATCACTGAGTTCCTCTTCCGGCTCTTCTATAACATTTTCGCTTGTGCTCTCTTCGGGCTGAGCCTCGGGTGCCGAATATGTAGTCTCTTCTTCTGTTTCTTTTTTCTCGGGCTCAATAACAGGCTCGTCTTTCTCCGGCTCTGTTACCTCGTCTGCAGGCTCGGCAACTTTCTCCGGCTCTGCGGCAGCTTCTGCCGAGGGTTCTTCTATCTTTGCTTCTTTTTTAGGCTCCTCGATTTCCTCGGGCAGCTCTTCTTCCGGTTCGTCCTGAGTTTCGGGGATTTTGTTTATAAGCTCGATGTGCTCTGTGTAAAGTGCAAGAAGCTCGCGCTTAAATTTATCCGCTTCTTTCTCGATAAGGTCAAGAGCAGCTTGAGTTTTAATCATACGGTCTCTTGCGATAACCGCCTGCTCTTTAGCTTCTACGGTTGCGTTCTCAATCATCTGCTGAGCCTTTTGCTGTGTTTCGGCAATGAGGAGGTCGGCCTTTGACTGAGCCTTGTCAAGAAGGTTTTTAGCTTTTAATGCGGCTTCTTCCTCCTGCTTCTTTACACTGCTTGCGGCTTCTGCAAGCTGAGCTTCTGATTTTTCGTTTGTTTCGCGCATTATTTGGTCTGCCATACGCTGAGCCGTGAGAAGAGCGGCGCGGATATTATCCTCATCGTTTCTGTACTCTTCTACTCTTTCTGCAAGCAGACCTATTTTTTTTACAAGCTCGCCGTTCTCTTTGAACATCTGCTCATAAGAATCGGCAACTATTTCAAAAAAATCATCAACAGACTGAGCGCGGTAAGCGTTTTTGCCTGCCGCTTCAAAGTGATGATTTTTTATTTTAGACGGTGTTAACATCAGACAACCTCCTGTACGGAATATCCGTTTTATATAAAATTATTTTTTAAAACATATTGCCCTGTGCGGCGGAGTTTGCTACTTCGTCAAGAAGCTCGCCGGAGAGCGGAACATTGTTGGGTGTGACAATATATGCTCTGCCTGCAACGCGCTGCATTGTGCCGCTGTTTGCATATGCCACGCCTGAGAGGAAGTCTATTATTCTTCTCGAATCATTGTCGGGGCAGGTCTCAAGGTTTAAAATAACTATTCTCTTCTCGTTGAGTATATCCGCAACTGGAACAACCTCTTCAAAAGAGTCTATTTTTTTGAACACAACGTGTGCCTTTGAAGCACCGCCGACGGGTGCTGCGGCAGAAGAAGAACGTATATCTACAACGTTTGATGATGAAGAAGAGTCATACTGCTTTGCGTGATGTGAAGAGTGCTGTCTCGGTGCTTCGTATTCGTCCTCATCCTCCATATCAACATCTTCAAGATATTCCTCTTCCGACATGGTCAAGGCGTTTTTTACTTTGTCAAAGAATCCCATAACTTTATCCTCCGTTATCTGTAATTTCTTGCTCCGAAAAGGGCGGAGCCTATTCTTACCATGTTAGCACCGGAAAGAACGGCTTGCTCGTAATCGCCGGACATTCCCATTGATAAAATATCCATACTAACATTATGTATTCTTTTTGCTCCAATGTCAATAAACAGTTGGCGCATATTTTCAAAAAAGACGCGATTTTTAACAGAATTGTCACAAATTGGGGGCACTGCCATAAGACCTCTGACGTGAATGCCGCCGATTTCGGCTATTTCGCAGACCGACTGCATTACCGCATCGGGCGAAAAACCGAACTTACTTTCCTCCGCACCTATGTTGATCTCAAGCAAAATATCGGTGCAAATGCCGTTCTTTTCAGATACCTTACCAATCTCTTTTGCGAGCTTCACACTGTCAACGCCGTCTATGGAGCTTACGTTTCCGACTATCTGCCTTACCTTGTTTGTTTGCAGGTGACCGATAAGGTGAGTTTCAACTCCGTCAAGATGCAGTTCATCTTTTTTGCCCATAAATTCCTGAACGCGGTTTTCGCCTATCAGGTCTATGCCGAGTGAGAGCGCATGGTTTATAAAAATCGGTTCCACGGTTTTGGTAACTGCCATAAACCTTACGTCTTCTCGCTTTCTGCCGCTTTTTTCGGCGGCTTCGGCAATTTTGTCGTTTATCTCTTTAAAGTTTTCTTCAATGTCTTTAAAGCGAAGCTCAGTTAATGACTTTTCCATCTTCAAGATCCTTTCCCTTGATAATGACTTCGTCATAGAGTCTGACGGATTTGCCGTTTGAACTGCTTGACGAAATGATTGCAAAATCATCTTCCGTATATATTATCTCCACAGGAATAAAGGTTATTATTTTCCCTCGGAGAACGTATATGCCTGTATTATTATCCTCATCAAATCGAATTACGTTTGACGGTACGCGGTAGCCCGTGTGCGATTTTGTGACTATCTGCATATCTTCTGTTCTCATGTTTGCAAAGGTCTCGTCCATTAAAGAGCAGCTTAACACAACGGTCATTTTATCGCCTTGCGTATCGGCTTTTTCAACGAGCATTGTTACATGATTTACTCCCTCTTTTGGGAAGTTGACAGTTATTTTTGCACCGTTTTTAAAATATGAAGAATTTTGGCTTTCTGTTTCGCCGACGATATACCATTTATAGCTCTCGACTATTTTGCCCAGAGAGTTGCCGGAGACTGCGGCAGGCTCTGCATTCAAAGCACTTTCTATTTGCTGTGAAGTGAGCGAGAGCGCATCTTTGTAACTCAATGCTGATTCATAGCCGTCTATGGTGTTTATATAGTAGCCGGATTTGGGTGCTTTTACACTTGAATAGTTTATGTTTTGCGCAGTGAGTGCGGCAATTTCATTTTCAAGAGAAGTGAGCTTTGCACTTAAATCAATAGAGCCATCGGTAAGTATTTGCTTGGTGGCGCATTTATCCGCATACGCTGTCAGTGCATCGGGAAGCTCGTCATAGGCTCCAGTTGTTACGGCGTCCATAATGTCGTCATATGCGTCACTGATTTTTGTGTTCAGCTTGTCAGCACTTAACTCCTGCGTTCCGTCGGGGTCATTGATGTTTTTATATCTTTCAAGCTCATGCTTCAAAGATTCAAGCTTTGTGTATGCCGCCGCCTGATCGTCGTTTTGGCAAACAACGGCAATGTCGTCTCCGTTGGCAACTCTTTTGCCGTCGTGTGCAAGCGGAATTACCGTGCCGGAGGCGGAGGTATCTATTATCTTCTCGTCTCTTAAAGCAAAGCCCTTAAAATCTATCGTTTCTTCTATGGTTGTCTCTTCCGTAAGACGCTGAGTGTCTATGGGGGAGTAGCTGTAAGCGAAAGCGTTATAAACAATGTAAGATATTACTATTATGCTCAGCACTACCGATGTTATTTGAAACCACGGTATTTTTCTTTTCATCGCTCACACTCCCTATTTAAAAATGTTTTTATTGTCTCAAATGCCGATTGTTTAAGCTCGTCCGGATTTTTATATTCGTCAATATAAAGCCTGTGCGCGTCTGCCCGCCTGCGAAACCATGTAAGCTGGCGTTTGGCATATCGTCTTGTGCTTTGCTTGAGTGCTTCAATTGCACCGTCAAGGTCTTTTTCACCGTCAAAATACGGCTTTAATTCTTTGTATCCTATTGCCTGCGCCGAGGTCGGACCGAATGACGAGAAGCTTTTTGCCTCCTCCAAAAGACCGTCCTCAAGCATTTTGTCTACTCGTTTGTTTATTCTGTCATAAAGATATTCGCGCTCTTTAACGTCAAGGCAGATGTAGCACACATCATACGGTGACGGACGGCTGTGCGATTCTTTGTTTTGCTCGGTCATCGTTTTGCCGCCGGAATACCAAAGCTCCAGCGCACGGACTACTCTTTTTATGTTATTCTCATGCAGATTTTCGGCATATTCGGGGTCAATCGCTCTTAGCTCTTCGAGCAGTGCGCCCGCACCCTCGTTTTGTGCGCGGTCAAAAAGCTTTTGCCTCAGAACCTGGTCGGTAGGTGTTTCGGTGAGCTTTGTGTTGTTTACAAAAGAGTCGATGTAAAGCCCCGTTCCGCCTACAATCACGGGCAAATGATTACGTGAATAAATTTCGTCTGCAAATTCGGCGGCAAGGCGCTGAAAGTCGGCCACGCTGAAGCTCTCGTCCACAGGCAAAAAATCTGTCATGTGGTGGGGTATGCCCTGCATTTCTTCTTTTGTGGGCTTTGCGGTGGCAATATCCATACCCTTATATATCTGCATGGAGTCCGCCGAAATAACCTCGCCGGAAAATTCCTTGCATACCTCAACGCCGAGGCTTGTTTTGCCCGACGCAGTAGGTCCGGCGATAACGATAAGCGGTTTCTTTTTCATATCGCCGAGCCTCCTTTTATACTCTGCCGAAGTTTCTTTCTATATCTCTTTTTTTCATCTCAATAAGCACGGGTCTGCCGTGGGGGCAGTAGCGTATATCGGGGTGGGAGAGAAGCTCTTTAACGAACCTCTCCATTTCATATTCTGTGGTTTTGTCGCCTGCTTTTATGGCGGCGCGGCAGGCTGTGGAGTGATAAATCCAATCGAGCTTTTCGGGAATCATATCGCGCTTGTTGTCTGCCAAATATCCGGCAAGCTCGCTGATGATGTCTTTAAGCTCGCCGCCCTCTATGAATGTGGGGCATTCCGTGACTATCACCATGCCCTGACCGAAATCGTCAATGTTATATCCTGCTTTTAAAAGCAAATCTCTGTTTTCAAGAACGGCGTTGTATTCCTCTGCGCTGAGCGTAACGGTAACGGGGGAGAGAAGCATCTGCGCCTCCATATCGTTTACGTCCTTTTTAAGGCGTTCAAAAATCATTCGCTCATGTGCGGCGTGTTTGTCTATAACGAGCATTTTATCGCCCTGCTCAACGAGAATGTAGGTCTTAAAAGCTTCGCCTATAACCCTGAACGGCTCAATTTCTTCCGCGGCAGGTTCGCTCGGCTCTGCCTGCTCGGCAGGGATTTGTACTGTATATGATTCTTCTTTGACCTGAGCTTTGGAAGCGTTCTCTTTTGCAATCTCAATTTTTTGCGGTGCAAAAGAGGGGGCTTCTTCTTTTTTTGCCGGATTATTTAAAAGCAGCGATTCGTCGGATTCCTCTGCCGATTTATCCTCATTCTTAGGCGCGTTTAATTTTATTGTGCTCCAAAAATTTTGGCTTTTTTGCGGAATAACGGGTTCTGGTTTTTCTTCGCGCGGTGCGGTCTGCGGAATTGCCGATATTTTTATCTGCTCCGCTTTCGGCGGCTGCGGCATACGCTGAGAATCAAGCTTCATCTGCGCTTTTGCCTCAAAGCTCATTCGGGGGCGTGTGTCGCTCTCTTCAAGAGCATACTTTGCGCCGTAATATACTGCGTCAAAAATTCTTTTTTCGTCTGCAAAACGCACCTCTGTTTTTGCAGGGTGAACGTTTACGTCAGCCGTATTGGGCGGCACGGTTATGTTAAGCACGCAGGCGGGGAATCTGCCGACCATTATGGCGTTTTTATATGCCTGCTCCAGTGCGGCTGTGCCCGTTCTTGTTTTTATAAGTCTGCCGTTTAAAAAGAAAAACTGCATGGTTCTGTTGGCTCTCGAATTTGCGGGCTTTGAAACAAATCCGTCTGTTTTTATTCCGCCGGTTTCATAAGATACGGGAATCAGACTGTCGGCAAATTCTCTGCCGAAAACCGAAAAAACGGTATTCCTCATGTTTCCGTCGCCGGAGGTCGAGAGAACCTCCTTGCCGTCTCTTATAAATCTGACCGCAACCTCGGGGTGGGAGAGAGCTATTCTGTCAACAACTCCGGCAACCGCATTGCCCTCGGTCACGTCCTTTTTTAAAAACTTCATGCGCGCCGGGGTGTTATAAAAAATGTCGCGCACGATTATCGTTGTTCCTTTGGGGCAGCCCGCATCGTCAAGCAAAACCTCTTGAGAGCCTTCTATAAGGTAGCGCGTGCCTATTTCTTCATTCTCGGCACGGGTCATGACCTCAACGCGCGAAACCGCTGCAATTGAAGCAAGCGCCTCACCTCTGAAACCGAGGGTGATTATAGAGTCAAGGTCGTCTTTTTTTGAAATTTTGCTTGTTGCGTGACTGATAAACGCCTTTTTTATATTGGAACGGTCAATACCGCAGCCGTTATCGGTTATTCTCATATATGTAATTCCGCCGCGGCGTATCTCTGCCGTGAGCGAGGACGCGCCTGCGTCAATGGCATTTTCCAAAAGCTCTTTTATGACGGAGGCAGGTCTTTCAACGACCTCGCCTGCCGCAATAAGCTCCGCAACGTGTTTGTCAAGAATATTTATTTCCGGCACGGTATTCACCTCCTGTTAATGTTACATATTTTTTGCTCTGGACGCAATCTCATAAAGCTTTTGCATTGCCTCAATTGGTGTGAGCGTGTTTACGTCCGTCTGTTTTAATTCTTCTATAAGCTCATCTTTTGCGGATGATGAGAAAGAAATCTGAACTTCCTCCTGCGCGTCGTCTTCTGCCTTGGGGGCTTTGCCCATGTGAACCTGAACGCCTGTGCCCTCAAGCTCTTTTAAAATCGTTCTTGCGCGGTTCACAACGCTGTTCGGTACACCTGCAAGCTTTGCAACCTCAATGCCGTAGCTGCCGTCTGCACCGCCTCTGACTATTCTTCGCAGGAAGGTTATATCGTCACCGCGCTTTTTAACGGCTATGTTGTAGTTTTTAACTCCGTCGAGCTTATCCTCAAGCTCTGTCAGCTCATGATAATGCGTTGCAAAAAGAGTTTTTGCGCCGAGCTTATTTTTGTCTGCGGTGTGCTCGAGCACCGCCCTTGCAATGCTCATACCGTCAAAGGTAGAGGTTCCTCTGCCTATCTCGTCAAAAATCAAAAGGCTTTTACTTGTTGCATTTTTTAAGATGTTTGCAACCTCGCTCATCTCAACCATAAATGTCGATTGACCGGAGGCAAGGTCGTCCGATGCGCCGACTCTTGTAAAAATACTGTCAACAACGCCGATTTCGGCATAAGACGCCGGCACAAAGCAGCCGCATTGAGCCATCAAAACAATCAGCGCAACCTGGCGCATATAGGTCGATTTACCTGCCATGTTGGGGCCTGTGATAATGGCACATCTGTTGTCTGCACAGTCAAGCACCGTGTCGTTGGGCACAAAGGGAGAGTCACGCAGCATTTTTTCAACCACGGGATGTCTGCCGTCTTTTATGCTGATTACGGGCTTGTCCGTCATTTCGGGGCAGGTGTAGCCGTTGTGCGATGAAACATAGGCAAACGAGCAAAGCACGTCCAAAGCGGCGAGTGCCGAGGCTGTTTTTTGGATTCGGTGGTACTCGTCTGCAACCTTTTTGCGAACCGTGGTGAATATTTCGTATTCGAGTTTAACTATTCTCTCCTGCGCGCCGAGAACCCTTGATTCAAGCTCTTTAAGCTCGCCTGTTATGTATCTCTCGCAGTTTGCAAGGGTTTGTTTTCTTATATATTCTTCGGGTACAAGCTCTTTAAAGGCGTTCGGCACTTCAATGTAGTAGCCGAAAACGCGGTTGTAGCCGATTTTGAGTTTTTTTATGCCTGTTCTTTCCTGCTCATCGGATTGAACCTTTGCTATGTATCCTTTGCCGTTTACGACAATGTCGCGCAAAGAGTCAAGCTCGGCGTTAAAGCCGTCTTTTATCATGCCGCCCTCACGGACGGAAAACGGCGGATCATCGCAAACGGAATTATCTATGAGAGATAAAACATCGTCGAGCAAATCTATGCTGCCGTTTATCTCTTTGAGCAGCGCACTGTTAAAATCTGAAAGAGAAGCCTTTATCTGCGGCAGAGAATTTATTGCCGCAGAGAGTGCGCGAAGCTCTTTGGCGTTTGCGGTTTCGTATATAATTCTCGCCATCAGGCGCTCCATATCGTTTATGCCGCTTAAAGAGAGCGTGAGAGAATCGAGTGCCATGGGGTTGTCCGCAAGCTCGCCCACCGCATTGTGGCGTTTGACTATTCTCGGCAGATGAACAAGCGGCTGCTCAAGCCATGTTCTTATAAGACGTTTGCCCATAGCGGTTTTTGTTTTATCAAGCACCCACAATAGCGTTCCGCGTCTTTCGCGGTTGCGCATGGTTTCGGTCAGCTCAAGGTTTCTCCGTGACGAAACATCGAGCTTCATAAACTGCGAATCGCTGTAAAAATCGACCGAGCGAATATTGTCTATGGCGGATTTCTGCACCTCATGCAAATATCTCAGTGCTGCGCCGAGAGCGCAAACCGCTTCTTCACCTTCAATGCCGAGCTCTTTTACGTCCGGCACCCCAAAATGAGAAAGCACAATTTTTAAGCAATCTGCAAAATCCGCGTCACTCTCGCTCAACGGGTCTGCCATGCAGCGCAGGCGATTGCCGATAAAATCTTTGGTCTTGGGGCAGCTCACAACCTGTGAGGAGTAGAGAATTTCGGACGGCATAAAACGCCCAAGCTCATTGACCGTTTTTGCGTCAACATCCTTGCCGCTTATCTGCGTAAGGCTCACCGCACCTGTCGAAACATCCGCAAAGCAAAGCCCTGCGTTTTTGCCTTTTATTATTATGCAGGCGAGGTAGTTGTTCTTTGCCTCATCAAGCATATTGCTCTCAATAACCGTGCCCGGGGTCACAACCCTTATGACCTCGCGCTTAACAATGCCCTTTGCAAGCGCAGGGTCTTCCATCTGCTCGCATATGGCAACTTTATATCCCTTTGAAACAAGGCGGGCAATGTAGCCGTCGACACTGTGAAACGGAACGCCGCACATCGGCGCGCGCTCTGCCTGACCGCAGTCTCTGCCTGTAAGCACAAGCTCAAGCTCACGCGAGGCGATTTTCGCATCGTCAAAAAACATTTCGTAAAAGTCGCCCAGACGGTACATGAGTATTGTGTCGGGATATTCTTTTTTTGTTTCGAGATACTGCCGCATCATCGGCGTCATTTCCGCCATAATTTCACATTCCTTGTCTTATTTATTGAGCGCAGCCGCCGCCGCAGGAGGCACAGTTGCCGGAGCAGGCAGGTGCGTATTCGCATTTTTCGGGGTCCTCACCCTGAGCGCAGAGCGAGAGGATACCCGTTATCTCTTTCATCATTGCGTCAAGCTCTTCTTTTGCCTTTTCAAATGCCTGCATATTGCTGTTTGCCATTACCTGACGGTAAACGTCGGTGAACTCTTTGTCATATGCCTGAAGCTTTTCTTCGTTTGCGTCGTCCTTGTTTGCCTCATGCTGATAAGACATATGAATAAGCTGAATTTTGTTTATAAGCTCGTTAAGCTCGTCGTCTGCTTCGTTAGTCTCTTTGGCTTTGTGAAAATTGATGTAAGCCTCTTCTTTTTGAATTGCAGCGCCGAGCTGTCTTGTAAGTTCGATAATATCCATTTTAAATCTCCTGTCTTAATTTATTCCTGAAGTTCGCCGCGCACTATCCATGTGAGCGGGTCGGTAACTTTTACGTTGCAGAATTTGCCTATCATTTTGCCTTGGCAGGTGTCGGGGAATTCTATCATTACATTGCCTGCGGTTCTGCCCTCAAGCACGCCGTCCTTGGCATATCCCTCGCACAAAACGCGGTAGGTGTTGCCCTTCATTGCGGCGGTGCGCTCTGCGGCTATACTCTCCTGTAAATCGCAAAGCTCTTTAAACCACTTGCCTTTTTCTTCACGCGATACCGGGTCGGGCATTTTCGCCGCCCTCGTGCCGTCTCTGGGTGAAAAAATAAATGTGTAAAGCGAGGTGAATTTTGCCTCTTTTATAAGCGAGAGCGTGTCTTTAAACTCCTCATAGGTTTCACCGGGGAAGCCGACTATTATATCGCTTGTGAGAGATATATCGGGCATAACTTTTTTGGCATACTCAACAAGAGACAAATATTTTTCTCTTGTATAGCCGCGGTTCATCTCTTTTAGCACGCGGTTGTTGCCGCTTTGAAACGGCAAATGCAAATGTCTTGCAACCTTTTTGCACTCTGCCATTGTGTCAAGCAGCTCTTTTGTGCAGTCCTTTGGGTGAGAGGTCATAAATCTTATTATGAAATCACCGGGCAAATCGTTTATCTGCTTCAAAAGAGACGCGAAATTTGTGCCGTCCGACAATGTCTTGCCGTAGGAGTTTACGTTTTGACCGAGCAGGGTAATATCCTTGCAGCCGGAGGCTATGAGCGCCTTTGCTTCTTCGATTACCTTTTCGCTCTCACGGCTTCTCTCGCGTCCTCTGACATAGGGAACGATGCAGTAGCTGCAAAAGTTGTTGCAGCCGTACATTATCGGCAGCCAGCCCTTTATGCTGCTGTCACGCCTAACGGGGAGATCCTCTGCGATAACACCGTCACCGTCCGGCGAGCAAAAAACTCTTTTGCCGCTGCTGAGAACAGAGTATAAAAACTCCGGCAGGCGGTGAATGACGTGAGTACCGAAAACAAGGTTTACGAACGGGTAGCTTTTTTTGATTTTTTCGCAGACCTTGTCCTGCTGCATCATGCAGCCGCAAAGCGCAATGACAAGGTCGGGGTTTGCTTTTTTGATGTTTTTGAGCGCACCGACGTTGCCGTAAATTCTGTCCTCCGCGTGTTCTCTTATGGCGCAGGTGTTGTAAAGCACAAGGTCGGCTTCTTTAACATCGTCCGTGAAGCCGTAGCCCATCTCGGCGAGCAAGCCTTTTATTCTTTCACCGTCCGATACGTTGCCCTGACAGCCGTAGGTGTGAACCATGGCGAGGGGAGTTTTGTCAGGGTATTTTGATGCGAGAACAGAGCCGGCAAGAGCGGAATATTCTTTTTGTTTTTCAAGTTCCGCGCAAGGAACTTCAAATTTTTTTTCTTTGCTTTTGCCGTCCAAAGACCGCACCTCTCTTTATATACTTATAACCAATTTATTATACATTAAAAATGCAAGGTTTGCAATATGAATTATCGCTATTTTTACATCTTGTTCACAAATGCCGCAAAAAGAGCCGCCGCAGTCTGCGGCAGCCCTTGAACAATGTGTTTTACCGTTTTTTCATATAGAGCTTGCCGACAAGCTCGTTGACCGCCGAGGCAGGCAGTATTTTTTGAAGTGAGCATAAAAATTTATACTGTAAGCCCGCAACCGAAACAGGCGGCAGCTTTTTGTGCGCGCAGATTTTAAATATCACGGCGGCAATATCTTTCGGGTCCATGCCGTTTGTTTCGTCATTTTCCATAACAGAAACACTGCGCGAAATAAGGCCGTTATAAACATCGTCACCCTTAAAGCTTTTTTCTCTCGCGCCGGTGAAGCCGGTTTTTATATCGCCGAGCCTTACGCACCCGACGGAAACACCGAACATCTTAAGCTCGTTCCTCATTGCAAAGGCGACGGATTCCACCGCGGACTTGCTCGCCGAATAAAATGCCTGAAAGGGAATCGAAAAAACAGATGCCGCGGAGGATATGAAAAGTATTTTGCCCCTGCTTTCTTTAAGCTTTGGCAAAGCGGCTTTTGTGACCTCGATTTGTGCAAAAAAGTTGAGTTCAAACTGCGCTTTCATCTCTGCCGTGTCGGTAAACTCCACCGCACCCGAAATGCCGAAGCCGGCATTATTTATCAGAATATCTATTTTGTCTATTTGTGATATTGCACTTTTAATCTGCTGTGAATCCGTAATGTCGCACTTAATGCTTGTTACGCCCTTTATATCGCATTCGCGGCGGCTGAGAGAGTACACCATGCAGCCGTTTTCGGCAAATTTTTCCGCGCAGGCTCTGCCGATTCCGCTTGATGCCCCCGTTATAACAACATTCATAATATCATCTCCGGCAAATATTATATCACCATAATTTTTCTTTGTCCACAAAAGCGAGGCGGCAAATAAAAAAGGAGCCGCTTTCGCAGCTCCGTGATTTTTAATCAGTCCCAACTTTTATCTGCCGAAATGATTTTGCCGGTTTTGGCATTTATTTTGTATTCGTATTCGTAATTTCCGCTTTCAAATTCCACCTCATAGAAAGAAACAAAAAGCCTTTTGTTAAAATCCGTTTTGAGGTCGCGGACAGACGAGGAATCAAGCTTTGCGTGCGAAAGGGCAATGTCGGCTGCTTTCTGTGCGCTTATGTGCTTTGAAGAGGGCTGTGCGGGTTTGCGGTCTCTTTCATAATCCGTAACCTTGCCTGTTTTGGCGTTAACTTCAACCTCGTATTTATATTTGCCGGCGGTAAATTCAATTTCATAATGTGCGGTTCTGCCGTCCTTATCAAGCTCGGCTTTGGTGAAGGTTGCCTTTGATTCATTAACTCTTGCTCTTTTGAGGGCAATTTTTTTGGCTTCGTCAAGGCTTATATATTCGCTATTTCCCTCGGAGGGGGCAGAGAGATCTTCTTTGTCGGCTCTTTCTCTCTCATAGTCAGTAACCTTGCCTGTTTTGGCGTTTATTTCAACCTCATACTTATACTTGCCGCTGACAAACTCAATGTCGTAGTGTGCGGTTCTGCCGTCTTTATCAAGCTCTGCTTTTATGAATTTTGCATTTTCGGAGCTTACTTTTGCTCTTTTGAGGGCAATTTCCTTTGCTTCGTCAAGGCTTATATAGTTTGAAGCGTCTGCCGAGGGCTTTGAGGAGGATGTGTTTTCAACCTCTTTTTTAAGAATTTTGCCGTTTGACATGGCGATTTCGTATTCATACTCTTTTGCATTTGCGATAAATTCGATTTCATAGTGAGGTGTGCGGTCGTATTTTTCTGCTTTTGCTTCTGTGATTTTTGCATCGGATTTTTTTACGCCCGCATCCTTGAGGGCAATGTCCGTTGCCTGTGAAAGTGTGATTTGCGACTGCTGCTGCGCATAGCTTGCCGAAACTGCTTTGCTCGTTGCTGTTGCCGCAAATCCCGTTGCGACAGATGAAGATGCGATAACGAGCGATATTCCCGCGATTCCGATGAGCTTAAAAAGTTTTGTTTTTTTCATAGTTCATTTTCCTTTCTTATCGGGATCGTGTCCCTTAGTACACCCATATAATAACGCCCGAAAATTAAAGAAAGATTAGAATAAAAACTTTTTTAAAAATTTTTAAAAAATCGGGAGCCGCCTCATTTAGGCAGCCCCCTAAAAATTTTAATCTATTCCTTTTTCAGCCAGAATAATTTTGCCGTTTTCGGCGTTTATTTTGTACTCATATTCATATTTGCCGTATTCAAATTCCACCTCAAAAACAGCAAGGCCGTTTTCTTTTTCAAACTCGGCTTTGAGCCCCTTTACCTGCTCGGCTTTGAGCTTTGCGTGAGAGAGCGCAATACTTTGAGCTTTTTGAGACGTAATGTATTCGCTTTTGCTCGGCTTTGAAGCAGATGCTTTTACTTCGGCTTTCTCTTTGTCAAAATCGGTTATTTTGCCGTCTCTCGCTCTTATCTCAAACTCATATTCATAATTTCCGCTTATAAATTCAATGTCATAATACAAAATACCGTCGTCGGTATCGGAAATTGCCTTTGTAAACTTCACCTGCGAAGCGGAGAGAGAAACTTTTTTAAGTGCGATTGCCTTTGCTTCGTTAAGCGTAATGCCGTTTTCGGCAGAGGTTTTAGGCGCGGAAGAAGCTTTATCGTTATCATATTCTTTTTGATATTTGACTGTATCGCCCGTCACTGCGTCAATCTCAAATTCATACTCGCAGCTGCCGGATGTAAATTCAATATCATAGTGAGCGGTGCCGCCGTCAAAATCAAGCTTTGCCTCTTTAAATCTAACATGCGAAGAAGATAAAGACGCTTTTTTCAGTGCGGCGGCTTTGGCTGCGTCAACACCGATATAGCCGACTTTGTTAGTTTCGGTTTTATCGGATTTGTTTGCCGAAAACGCGCTTTCTTCTGTTTCTCTTTTCAATATTTTGCCGTCGGACAAGGCAATTTCATAATCATATTCTTTTGAGCCTGCGACGAACTCAATGTCATAATGCGGAACCGTCTCGCTTTTATCGGTTTTTGTTTCGGTGAATTTTGCGCTTTCTCTTAAAACTTTTGCGTCGGCAACGGCAATGTCTATTGCCTCGTCAAGACTTATTTGAGAAGTCTTGACGTACTGAACCTGTGAGGGCGCGGTATTTGTTTTTGGCTTGATTTTTGCAACCGAAGCACCTGTTGCCGTTATAGCCAGTGAAAGACCGGCTATTGAAAAAACTTTTAATAAACCAATGGCTTTCATAACTCATTTTCCTTTCTTTTCGGGTCGGTATCCCTTAGTACGGATTTATAATACCGCCCGAAAATTAAAAGAAAATTAGAAGAACTTATTGCCTGAAAATTATTTTAAACTCACTGCCCTCACCGTAGACAGAAAAGACAGTGACTTCGCCTGAGTGAAGCTCGGCAATTTGCTTCACAAGAGAAAGCCCGAGCCCAAAGCCCTCGGTTTTGCTTCTTGACTCGTCGGCACGGAAAAATCTGCCGAAAATCTTTTCGAGGTTTTCTTCTTTTATGCCTATGCCGTTATCTTTAACGGTGAGGATAACATCATTGCCGCTCTTTTTAAGAGACAAGCGGATTTCGCCGTTCTCTTTGCCGTATTTAACCGCGTTTGACAAAAGATTTTCTGCCATGAGCAAAAACAGCTCAGGTTGTGCCGGCATGAAAATATTTTCGTCTATGTCGCTTTTCAATGTTATTCCTTTTTGCAAAGTTAATTTTTGCGCGGCGGATTTTATGAGCGAGCTTATATCGGTGCTTTCAAGTTTATATCTTTTGTCACCGTTTTCGGTTCTTGAAAGGGTCAAAAGAGCCGAGACAAGCTTTGTCATTTTATCGGTCTGCTCGCTTATCTCCGAGAGTGCCTCTTCTTTATCATCACTCTCTGCAATATCTGACAAAGCAAATTCGCACTCTGCTTTTATAACCGCAAGGGGAGTCCTCAGCTCGTGTGATGCGTCGGAGGTAAACTGTTTTTCTGTTTCAAACGAAGTTTGCAGGCTCGCCAGCATCTCGTTAAAGGTCTGGGCAAGTGAATAAAGCTCGTCGGAGCTTTTTCCTATTTCAATTCGCTTTGAAAGGTCGCCGCCGATTGATATTTCTTTTGCCGAGTGCGTTATGTTTTCTATCGGAGCCATTGCTCTGCGCGATATTATATATGCTCCGGCAGCCGCTATAACAATAAACAGAGGCAGAATATATATGAGCGCTTTATTTATCGCGTCAAACGCGCTTTTGGCGGAGTCCACATTTATTACGCCGCGCACCCAAACCGGGGGGTATGTGGAATCTTTGCATATAAATTCCACTTTAAAAGCGGATTTGCCGGAATCGGATGTCAGTTCAACATTTAAAGATGATAGGCTGTTCCTTTGCGTTCCTGCATGGGTCAAAGCAATGTCAACTGCCTTTGATGTGCTTATGCCGCCGCTGTAATTAGTCTCTTTATAGTCTGTGCCCGAGAGCTGCTCTGACATTACGGTGTCTGCTTCATATTTTAATATCTGACCCGAAATAACGTCAATTTCATATTCGTATTTTTGAAAGTCAAGCCTTGTGTCATAGTAATAATATTTGCCGCCGTCAGATTCAAAAGTGCCGACTTCGCCGTTTTTTAAATTATCGCTGTTGGTAAGTGCGGCAGGGGATTCACCGCTTATATATTGCCCTTTTTCGTCAAATACGTTGCAGTAAACCTCGTCATAGTAAAACGCAAAGTCCTTTTCAATTTCGAGAATGCCGTTTTTATATTCTATTTCGTCAACGTTTCTTTCAACTATGCCGATAAGGTCTTGCTTCAGCTCGGAATCTGCCGTTTTTGACCCCATTATCATTATTCCCGCGAGCGCGAGCGTGCACACGAGCGTTATCAGCACGGTTATCCAAAATGTTATTTTCAGCTTAAATGATGAGCGTTTCATTTTATCCTCCGCTTTTATTTTATAACGTAGCCTGCGCCTCTTACGGTATGAATCAGTTTTTTGTCAAATCCGTCGTCAATTTTTTTACGCAAGTATCTTATATATACATCGACAACATTTGTGCCGCCCTCGTAGTCATAGTTCCAGATATGATCCTCTATTTTGCCGCGGCTCAAAACAACGCCTTTGTTCATGGCAAGGTAGCGCAAAAGCTCATACTCTTTTGCAGAAAGAGAAATGTTTTTTCCCGCGCGCTCAACGTGCATGGATGCGGTGTCTATAGAGAGGTCGTCTATTGTGATAACGCCTGTTTTTTTGCCGTATTTTTTTCTTGTCATTACCCTGAGCCTTGCCGAAAGCTCATCAAAAGAAAACGGCTTCACAAGGTAATCGTCGGCACCGATATCAAGCCCCGTTACGCGGTCTTCAATGCTGTCTCGCGCGGTCAAAAAAAGCACCGGCACGTCAATGCCTTTTGCTCTGATTTTTTTCACAAGCTCAAAACCGTTCATGACGGGCATCATCACGTCAAAAATTGCCGCGTCGTAATCCGTCATGGTTATAAGGTCATAAGCTTCTCCGCCGTCAAAGCAGCTGTCAACACTGTATCCGGCAGCTTTGAGCTGTTTGGTGATTATTTTATTTAGGCTTTTTTCGTCCTCTGCAAACAATATTCGCATACTATCACTCCACAAAACAATTATACAATCTATATCTTATCTTGTAAATATTAAAAAACGATTAGAATTGCTTTTGAAAAAGCAAAGGCAAAAATGCAAACATTTGCTTTTATGTTGACATTGCCGCGGATTTTGATAAAATAAAAATACAGCCGACACCGTTAAACGGTCGGAAACAGATTCAGGCTGCCTGTGCGGCTGACCGAATTGCTTTATTTTGAAGGAGGATATTTATGAAAAGATTTATTTTATCAATAGGGGTGTGCCTGCTTGCCTTTTCGCTTGCCGCGTGCGGAAATGAGAAAATGCCGCAGAAGCCGGACAGCACAAGCCCAAAAGAGAGTGTGTCAACGGTCAAAAACGATGATTTAATAAAGGAATACGTCAAAAATATTGCCTTTCTTGAAAAGAAAAGTTACGACCTTTTTATTGAAAACGGTCACGATACGGAAAATCATACGTCTAAAGTAGATAAATCCTCAGAGGGATATTTGAGCCATTACATTTATGACTTTGACAAGGACGGCGAAAACGAGCTGCTTTTAATATCTCACAGGTTCAAAAAACCGTCCTGTATGAACTTATCGAACGCATATGATGACGAAATAATCACAGAAACAGAAAGCTATTTGTGCATAGAAATGTATGAGGCCGAGGCGGGCAGTGTGGCAAAAAAGGACGAAGCAATTGTTTTCACCACGGGCGAAGACAGGGACGGCTATTCGGATTTGATTGTATTCAACTATAAAGATACGGTACAAATCGGCTTCGGAAGATGCAGATGGGGATTTTACGGCGACGGTCAGGACACTGGCTTTTGCGCCGTGAAATATAACGGAAAAAGCTTTGAAAAAGTTATGAAAGAGTATTGGGGCGGCTCCGGCGATGAAGATATGTTCAGAAATATTATTGACAAACTGAACGAGGTGTACGGAATCTCAGAAGAAAAAATATGCCGGGGCGGTCAGTACGTCGCATTTAAAAACAGCAATTGGATGAATAATAATTTTGATGTTATTGATAAGGTGCTGAGTCTTTCCGTAAAGCCGTATGCAGGCTCAACCGAAGCGGATTTTTTTGACGGACAAGAGAACATAGTGTTTAAAATCAGCTGGCAGTAATTTAAAAACCGAACCGAAGCAGGGGATTGCCGCGTATACGCATATATAAAAATAAAAGATAATAGAGAATAGATAATAATACAGGACGCCCGGTTTAATGCAAACCCATTCTTGTTTTTTATCTATAATCTATTATCTTTTCATTTAGCCGCGTTAGCGGCGTCTTGGTGGAGATGGCGGAAACCGAAGCTGTGCTTCGTCCGCTTTACATTTTCACTTATTTCTTTTCGACATATTTTACATTATCCAATACTTATTATTGTTAGCATATGGGTTCATCCAATGGTTTTCCCTGTTAGAAATAATTTTTTGCTGTAAATCCTCATCAATTCGGTTGTATTTTATATCTGACATTATTTTACACTCCATATTATGTTGAAATTAAATTTCCAAACTATCCCCGTCAAGTAAGAATTCTTTTACTCCCATCATAAGATAGCCTTTATCATCTCGGCGTGGTTTTATACTCTTCTCGACAATAACAATTTTCTTAAATGAATCATTGGTTTTATCAAACGGTCTTGTTTCCTGTTGCCATTTTTCATTGTTTGGTATTTCATATGCAGACTGAATATAGTAACGCTTACTGCCTTGATTAGCTACAAAATCAATTTCCACTTGTTTTCGGATATCCTTGCCCTCGTCAGTCTTTTCTCTAAACTCAACTACACCGACATCAACATTATATCCTCTGTATCTGAGTTCATTATAAATGATATTCTCCATCAAATGAGTTTCTTCTATTTGCCTGAAATTAAGCCTTGCGTTACAAAGTCCGGTGTCCTCAAAATACAACTTATAAGGCGTGCTGATATATTTCTTACCTTTTACATCATACCTCTCTGCTTTGCTGAGCAAGAAGGAGTCTTTTAAGTAACCGATATATTTATTGATAGTCGAGGCGCAGAGCGTAGAATTTTTAACGGATTTGAATGTGTTTTCTAATTTTCTTGGGTTTGTTAAAGACGAAATTCCCGAAGCCAAAATGTCTACAAGCTCGCTGATTTCCTGATCGGAATTAAGATTGTTTCGAGCGACGATATCCTTAATATATACATTTTTCATTTGCGTAATAAGGTAGTTGCTTTTTTGTTCATCGGTTTTCATTAAAGCGACCGCAGGCAGTCCGCCATACACCATATAGTCGTCAAAAGCTTCGTCCTTGCTGCCGTCATACGCAGAATAAAACTCCGAAAATGATAAAGGCAAAACATGTATTTCGTCGCCACGACCCTCAAATTCAGTTAAAATATCACTTGAAAGAAATTTAGAATTACTGCCCGTAACATAAATATCTAAATTGTCTTTTCTCATATATCCGTTTAATACAGCCTCAAAATTTCCAAGCAACTGAACTTCATCGAGTAGGAGATAATACATTTCGTCATCGACAATCTTGCCCGCAAGATATTTCATAAATTTTCTCGGATCGACTTTTCTGTTTTGCTCACTTATATCTAAAATATCTTCGTCAATAAGCAATAAATCATCTGCAGAATCAAAAGCAAATCTTATAATGTGACTTTTATCTACACCTTCGGACAGTAAATAATTATAGAAGATTTTGTTTAATAGATAGGATTTACCGCATCTTCTTATGCCGGTGATGACTTTAATAAATCCGTTTTGCTTTCTCATAATAAGTCTGTTTAAGTAGATATCTCTGTTAATTTCCAAAATATCACCTCATTTAATATTTTTGCCGCTATCGTCATTTTTGCTAATTTGATTATACTATAGTTTACTCGATTTTTCAAGTTTTATAACAAAATGATGACTTCATATGTGAAAATAGTGGGGCATGTTGTATTGTAGTATGTAAACTATACCGATGCAAGCTTTACAACGAATACTTATATTCATGTGATAGATACAATGCAACAAACAGTTACAAACACTTTGGGAAACTTGCTTATGTAAAATAATATAACACACAGCATAAAACAGAAAAATAGGCAGAGATCAGCCCCGCCTTGTGTCTATATAAACAGAAAATCCGAAACTGTTACCGATGATAACAAGTTTCGGATTATTCTTTGCTGGTGGAGATGGCGGAAACCGAAGCTGCGCTTCGTCCGCTGCTTCGCAGCCTTCGCATTTATATGTCCCTTTTGCTGTCGCAAAAGATGGACTGTGCGGTTTCGATTACCTAAAAAAACGAACCCAAACCGAAAATCGGTTCAGGTTCGTCTTGGTGGAGATGGCGGTAATCGAAACCGCGTCCGAAAACCCCTCCTCTATGCTTTCTACGAGCGTAGGCGGTCTTTTAAGCTTCCCCCGTCGGCGCGCCGATCGTCAGGCTCACCGCTTCGGTATCCTTTGATTCATGACGGATTGCAAGGCTACTCCTCCGTTCACGTTCACCGCTAATCGACGCCCTTCACCGAGCCGCGGTACTCCCGGCTAGGACGAGCTGCTTTAAGCAGCAGCTAATTCAACAGTATTGTTGTCGTTTAATTTTAAGGTTGCGGATTTTATAGCGGTCCCGCACCGCTGCTCGCTTACATAGGATCAAAGTCCCCGTCGAAATCCTTTCATCCCCTTATATTAGACGGCAATAACGGCTTAAATACTTCGTCTCTCATATATACGCCTTCATCGTCTTTCCTTGTCTTTAAACCGTTCTTGTCGCTAAGGGCAACGGCATAAAGCCAAAATACTTCGTCACTCCTCTTCGGAGTATCATATATACGCCTTCATCGTCGTTCCTTGTCTTTAAACCGTTCTTGCCGCTAAGGGCAACGGCATAAAGCCAAAATACTTCGTCTCTCCTCTTCGGAGTATCATATATACGCTGTTGCTGCCGCTTTTTTATAAAATGTGCGGACAGTTATTGTTTTCCTCTCATTCCGCGCTCAATGTCGCGCTGAGCGGCTTTTTTTGCGGCGGTTTCGCGCTTGTCATAGAGCTTTTTACCCTTGCAAAGCCCCACTTTCATTTTTGCCCTGCCTTTTACAAAATATACCGACAGGGGAATGAGCGAGAGTCCCTCCTGCTTGACCGTGCCGTAAAGGCGGTTGATTTCTCTTTTGTGCATGAGCAATCTTTTAACTCTCAACGGGTCGCGGTTAAAAATATTGCCGTGCTCATAAGGGCTTATGTGCATACCGTTTGCAAAAATTTCACCGTCAACAATGTTGCACCAAGAGTCTTTAAGGTTCACCTTGCCCTGCCTTATTGACTTGACCTCTGTGCCGAAAAGCTCTATTCCTGCCTCATATTCTTCAAGAACAAAGTAGTCGTGATATGCTTTTTTGTTTTGTATAACGGGTGTACCCTTATCACTGTTCAAGATACCACAACTCCTTTCTCTTTGCAAGATGTATTATTTTCTTGTTTTTTTAACGCCTCTTGCGTTTTTGGTGTTTCTTGAATTTTCGACAGTGCGTTTGGATTTATATTTTTTTGAAAAATCCTTTGCACCCATGCCTGTACTTTTTTTCTTGAGCTCTTTTTCTTTTTGCTTCTTTTTTTCCTGCTCTGCGCGAAGCTCGGGATTTTCTTTATAAAAAATCATTGCTCCGCCGATTACCTGAACCACCTGAGAGCCGGTTTTTGCCGCAATTTCTTCTGCAATATTTCTCGGTGTATCCGGCGCGGATTCAAGCAAGACCTTGATTTTTATAAGCTCGTGAACGCGAAGCGCGTCCTCGGTCTGGGCAATCAAAGCCTCAGATACTCCGCCCTTGCCCACCTGAAAAAGCGGCTCAAGCGTATTTGCCTGCGCTCTTAATTGAGCGCGAAACTTGCTTGTCATTTTTTCTGTCATATATTTTTCTCCAATTCCTGAACCAACATTCTCAATGCTTTGCCTCTGTGGCTTACGGCGTCTTTTTCTTCCGATGTCAGCTCGCCGAAAGATTTTTCACCGCACAAAAATACGGGGTCGTATCCAAATCCGCCGTGACCTATCCGCTCATGGGCAATAACGCCGTGACATTCGCCCCTTGTGCGTATCACTTTGCCGTCGGGAAAAACACAGGTGACCGCGCAGACAAATTTTGCCGTTCTTTTTTCGTCCGGAACGTCTTTCAGAGCCTCAAGCAATTTATCAATATTTTTTTCGTCATTGCCGTGTTCGCCTGCGTATCTTGCCGAATATACACCGGGCGCACCGCCCAAAGCGTCAACCGCAAGACCCGAATCATCCGCAATGCAGGGCAGACCGCTCTCTTTGCAGCCGCTGTCTGCCTTTAAAAAAGAATTTTCTTCAAAGGTTGTGCCGGTTTCTTCAACGTCCGTGAGAGAAATGCCTATATCGTCTGCGGTGACAATCTCTATGCCGAGCGGCAAGAGTATTCTTTGAAGCTCCGCCTTTTTCTTTTTATTATGGGTAGCTATCAGAATTTTCATTCCTCGTCACTTCCGTCTTCGGGATTTGTCTCGTCCTCGTCTTTAACAACCTCGTTGTCAAAAAGTCCCTGGGCAAAAGCTTCGGGGTTAAACGGCTGAAGGTCGTCTATCTGCTCGCCGACGCCTACAAATTTGACGGGAACTTTAAGGTCGTTCTTTATGTTGAGAACAACACCGCCCTTTGCCGTGCCGTCAAGTTTTGTGAGCACAATGCCGGTGATGTCGGCAACATTTTTGAAGTCTCTCGCCTGATTCACCGCGTTTTGACCTGTTGTTGCGTCAAGCACAAGCAGGCTTTCACGGTCGTTATACGGCAGCTCGCGGTCAATTACTCTGTATATTTTTGCAAGCTCGTCCATAAGATTCTTTTTGTTATGGAGCCTGCCTGCCGTGTCGCAAATTATGATGTCGCAGTCTCTAGCCTTGCCTGCCTGAATGGTGTCAAAAATAACCGCCGCAGGGTCCGCGCCCTCTTTGTGCTTTATTATATCAACACCTGCGCGGTTTGCCCACTCTTCAAGCTGCTCTATTGCGGCCGCTCTGAATGTGTCTGCCGCGCCGAGAATAACTTTTTTGCCCTGAGCTTTATACATTGCCGCCATTTTGCCTATGGTGGTGGTTTTGCCAACACCGTTTACTCCGATAACGAGAATGATTGACGGCAGGGTGATAAGACCCATGTCCTCGCCGCCCTGGAGCATATCCGAGACAATCTCTTTGATAGCGTCTTTCACCTGCTCCGGCTTTCTCAAATTCTTTTTGGCAACGTAATCACGCAGCTTTTCGCAAATTTCCGCCGCGGTGTTCATGCCGACATCGCCCATTATGAGTATTTCTTCAAGCTCGTCATAAAGGTCGTCATCTATTTCGTTTTTTCCGTGGAGCATTGTGTCGATAGCTCCGGACATACTGTTTCTGGTTTTTCTAAGACCTTTGTTGAATTTTTCAAAAAGTCCCATATTTTTACCTCCGAAGGAGTTTTATTTTTTAAAAGCCTCTTTTATTCTTGCAATGGCTTCAACAGTTCTCTTTGCGCTGCCGAATGCTGTCAGGCGGAAATATCCCTCGCCTGCGGGGCCGAAGCCCGAACCGGGTGTGCCGACAACCTGAACCTTGTGAAGAAGCAAATCAAAGAAATCCCAAGATGTCATTGAGTCGGGAGTTTTGAGCCATACATAAGGTGAATTTTCGCCGCCGTAGGTAGTAAAACCTGCCTCGTTAAGACCCTCTTTGATAACCTTTGCGTTGTTGAGATAGTAGTTGATTGTGTCTTTAACCTGTTTTTTGCCCTCTTCGCTGTAAACCGCCTCTGCCGCGCGCTGTGTGATGTATGAAACACCGTTGAATTTAGTTGCCTGGCGTCGTGCCCAAAGCTTGTTAAGGCTTACTCCGCCGAACTCAAGCTCTTCGGGTATAACGGTGAAGCCGCAGCGAACGCCTGTGAAACCGGCTGTTTTTGAAAAGCTTCTGAATTCTATCGCGCAGGTTTTTGCGCCGTCAATCTCAAATATGCTGTGGGGCATAGAATCGTCTGTGATATATGCCTCGTAAGCCGCGTCATAAAGAATAACGCTGCCCTCTTTGTTTGCATAGTCAACCCACTTGGTGAGTTCTTCTTTGGATATGCCCATACCTGTGGGGTTGTTGGGGAAGCAGAGATAAATTATGTCTGCGTGCTCACTCGGCAAAGAGGGGAGAAAGTTATTTTCTTCAAGGCAGGGGAGATATACAAATTTGCTCCATCTGCCGCTCTCTGTCAAATCACCCGAGCGCCCTGCCATAACATTAGTGTCAACATATACGGGATAAATAGGGTCGCATACGGCAACAACATTGTCAATGTCAAAAATATCGCCGATATTGCCCGTGTCGCTCTTTGCGCCGTCGCTCAAAAAGATTTCGCTTGTCTTAATGTCAACGCCTCTTGCGGCAAAGTCATTCTCCTGAATTGCTTTAAGAATAAAATCCTGACCGTACTCCGGCGGATAACCTCTGAAGGTTTCTTCATTCGCCATTTCGTCAACGGCCTTGTGCATTGCGGTTATAACTGCCTCCGGCAAAGGACGCGTAACGTCGCCTATGCCGAGCCTTATTATGTCTGCGTCGGGGTTTGCCGCTTTGTATTCATTAACCTTTTTTGCAATTGTAGAAAAAAGGTAGCTGCTTTGAAGCTTTAAATAATTTTCATTGACTTTCATTTTTATTGCTCCTTGTATCAATATTCGTATTCGCCCGTGCAGACCGTAGCCGCAGGACCTGTCATATATACACAGTTGTCTTCACTGCTCCAGCGAATTGTAAGCTCGCCTCCGAGAAGAATAACCTTTACGTCCTCGTCTTTTTTATAGTATCCGTTGAGAACGCCGGCAACAAGCGAGGCACACGCACCCGTGCCGCAAGCGAGAGTTTCGCCTGCGCCTCTCTCCCATACTCTCATTTTAAATGATGATGAGTCAACGCGCTGAATAAACTCGGTGTTGATTCTGTCGGGGAACATTTTGTAATGCTCAAAGTGAGGACCGAATTTTTCTATGTCGAGCGAATCCGTGTCGTCTATATAAAGTATGCAGTGGGGGTTGCCCATAGATACGCAGGTGATTCTGTAATCCTGACCGTTGACTTTAACAGGCTTATCAACAACCTCGTCACCCTCAAACATTGTGGGAATATCCTTTGCCGCAAGTATCGGCTCGCCCATGTTAACTCTTGCGCTTTCAACCTTGCCGTCACTGCCTATATTCATTTTGATGTATTTTATGCCGCTGAGGGTTTCGAGTGAAATCTCTGTTTTGTCGGTCATTTTGTTGTCATAAACATATTTTGCAACGCATCTTGTGGCATTGCCGCACATTTTGCCGCGTGAGCCGTCGGAGTTATACATATCCATCATAAAATCGGCTGCCTTTGAGGGCTTTATGAGAACAAGTCCGTCGGAGCCTACGCCGAAGTGCCTGTCGCTGATTTTGAGCGCAAGGGCGTTCGGGTCTTCTACGGTTTCTTCAAAGCAGTTGACATATATGTAGTCGTTGCCTGCTCCGTGCATTTTTGTGAATTTCATAGGGCTTCATTCCTTTCGGGGTCTTCGCGGCAGATTTTTTCGGCCGTTTCATATATTTTAACACCGTTGTTCATGCTTTCGGTGCGTATAAGCTTATATGCTTCGCTTTCACTGCAATGCTTTTTTTGCATAATTATCTTTTTGGCGCGGTCTATTGTTTCGGTCTCTTCTTTGCTTCTTTGACCCGAGTATGAGCTTTTTGAGCCGAAGACCGAGGAGCTTGAAACGCACAGCGACGTAACAGCCGACACAAAGCTTTGCCTGTCAAGCGGCATATTCATATATGATGAATTTGAAGCTTGCAGGGGCGGAGTCTGACCGGAGGAGAGCAGGACTAAAATATCCCACGATTGGGGGAGCATCTGAATGAGCCTGCCCATGTTAAACGGAGAAATTCCGCAGCTTATTATAACGCCGCCCATAAGCGAGGAGCTTATAAGGCGCAGTGCGTCGGGCGCGCTTTTGACGTTAAAAGAGACACACAGACCCGATTGAGAGAGTACATTTTTTAGTTTTGATGTTGTGTTGTCGTCGGGGCAAAGCAACACTATGTCTCTCATTCTGATCCCTCACTCGGCGTCAATGTCTGTCGGTAACGTTTTTTATTATGTTGTTGACCTTTTCTCTGAGGTCGGAGCGTTTTTTTAGCTTGTCTTCAAACTGAGAAAGGCTGTAAAGAATGGTGGTGTGGTTTCTGCCGCCGAATTCCTGACCTATCGCGTTTGTGGACATACCCGTGAGCTCTCGCACAACATATATAGAAACCTGGCGCATTTCTACCGTGCCGGCGTCCTGTTTCTTGGAGCGTATATCGGAGGGCGAAGCGCCGTAGGTTCTTGCAACCTCTTGTATAATGCGGTCAACCGTGACCGGCTGAGGCTGATTGTCTACCATTATATCTTTAATTGCCGACTGGGCGGTGGTTATGCTCTTTGGCAAGCCCTGCATTGTGACATATGCCTGCATTTTTTTAACTGCGCCCTCAAGCTGACGGATATTATCTTTAAGCTTTTTGGCAATGTACTGAATTACATCGTCCGGCAAGTCAAAGTTGAGGTCTTCCGCTTTTCTTTTTATAATAGCCATTCTCGTTTCAAGATCGGGCGGCTGAATGTCTGCAATAAGTCCCCACTCAAAGCGGTTGCGGAGCCTGTCCTCAAGAGTTTCTATCTTTTTGGGCGGAAGATCCGAGGTGAGAACTATCTGATTGCCTGCCGTGGCTATCGCGTTAAAGGTGTGGAAAAATTCCTCCTGCGTGGAATCTTTGCCCGCGATAAACTGAACGTCGTCAACCAAAAGCACGTCCGCATTGCGGTATTTATCGTGAAAATCTGCCATATTCTTTTGCGCGATATAGTAAACAAGCTCGTTTGTGAAATCTTCACCGCGCGTATAAACTATGTTGGCGTTGGGGTTGTTTCTTTTTATCTCGTGGCATATGGCGTTGAGAAGGTGGGTTTTGCCGAGACCGGAGTTGCCGTGAATAAACAGAGGGTTATATGCTCCGCCGGGGTTTGCGGCAACCGCAATGGCGGCTGCGTGAGCAAATTTGTTTGACGGACCCACAACAAACGACTCGAATGTGTCTTTGGTGGCTTTGCTCTCGTCCTCACTGCTGGAGGGCTCGGCATGGGAATAATCGAGGGAGTCGATTATCTCAATGTCAATATCAAAGCCCATTATATTATAGAATGCCTGCTTGAGCTTGTCGATAAATCTTGTCTCGACAAACTTCTTTTTAAAGCCGGAAACGGCGAGAACAACTTTTTCTTCGTCAAAGCTTACAAGCTCAATATCTTTAAACCATACGTCATATATGGATTCCGAAACAAGGGAACGACATTCGTCTTTTACCATTTCCCACAACTCATTAAATGAGTTCATTATACATCTCCTCCTAAAATAAAGAGCGAGGCTGTACCGGCGGCATGCCGACGCCGGTTGCACGGCCGCAAAGCATAAAACCTCATAATAAAAAAGTATATCACAAGTTATATTCTAATGCAATCCAAAAGCTTGTCAAAAATTTATTATTTTTTTATGAAATGTGCAAAACATGGGTGTTCGGCGCAAAAATAAAGGTTGACAATGGACACGCAATATTATATAATACTACTCTGCGAATACTGGTGAAGTCAGTATGCTTTATCACGTCCGGCTCGGCCGGCGTTGAGATAACTTATTTTGACAGGAGGATTGCAAAATGAAAAGAACTTACCAGCCCAAGAAAAGACACAGAAAGATGGAACACGGTTTCCGCAAAAGAATGGCAGACAGAAACGGCCGCAAGGTTCTCTCTCGCCGCAGAGCTAAGGGCAGAAAGCAGCTTACTTACTGATAACGGCATTTTTGCCTGAGAACGGATTTGATCATTTTGCCGGAAATTCATAAGTTAAAGCTTAACAGCGATTTTCGCCGCGCCTATGGCAGGGGAAAGTCGTACTCCGACCCTGCGTTGGTTACTTATGTTTTAAGAAACAACCGCGCGGGCGTTTGCCGCGTGGGGATAACGACAGGCAAAAAGATTGGCAACGCCGTGGTGAGAAACCGCTGCCGCAGAGTTATAACTGCCGCTTTGAACGATATTTATTCGGATATAAGCGGCGGCTGCGACATTGTTTTTGTTGCAAGATACAAAACAGGCAGGCTCAAAAGCACCGAGATAAAACGAATAATGCAAAAGCAACTCAAAAGCGCGGGGGTCGTTAAATGAAAAAGATCCTTATTGCGCTTATTAGATTTTATCAAAGGTTTATTTCTCCGCGGCTGCCATCAATGTGCAGGTATTATCCGACCTGCTCCCAATATGCGGTTGAGGCAATTGAAATTCACGGGGCATTTAAGGGGTCAATGCTTGCAGCACTCAGAATTTTGCGCTGCAACAGGCTCTTCCCGGGCGGATATGACCCTGTCCCCCAAAAAAAAGAGAAATGCGCCTGCAAACGCAAAGATAAAGGAGCTTAAACATGACCCAAATTTACAACTGGTTATATGAATATATAAGCCCGATCTTCGGCTACATTATGCTTGGGATCTATAAGCTCATCGGCGGCTTCGGCGGCTACGGCTTTGCACTTATACTGTTCACAATCTTTGCACGCTGTCTTATGCTGCCTACGGCTATTACCCAGCAAAAAGGTATGGCAAAACAGCAGCGCCTTGCGCCTAAAATCAGACATATACAGGAAAGATATGCGGGTAACCAGCAAAAAATTCAGGAAGAAACCCAGGCGCTTTATCAGCGTGAGAGTTACAACCCCATGTCGGCAGGTTGTTTGCCGATGCTTATACAGATGCCCCTTATTATAGGACTTTTCGGCGTTATGTATAATCCGCTTAGATACGCTTTGGGTATAGGCGTCGGCGAAATAGAGACAATCACAAATATTTTTAAAGAGGTTGCCTCTGCTTCGTCAAATTCCGATCTCAGCTCTCTTGTTGCATCAAAAGCCAATGAGAGATATTATCCCATGTATATCATACAGCATTTTTCCGAGATAAAGTCGGCGCTCGTTCAGTCGGGCGATGTCAGCGCGTCAACAATCGGCGCGATAGAAGAATTTGTTGCAGATAAAAAGTTTGAGCTGTTCGGTCTTCAGCTCGGTGTTAAGCCGAGTTATAAAACTCCGAACATCTATTGGGCAATACCGATACTTTCGGGTTTAACATCTCTTTTCCAGTCGGTGCTCATGCAGGCTCAGCAAAAAAAGGCTAACCCTGCCATGGCAAGTAACCCCGCTTCGGGCTGTATGACGATATTTATGCCGCTTATGTCGGTATATTTTACATTCCTTTTCCCCAGCGGTATCGGCGTATACTGGATCGTTTCTAACATCTTCTCAACAGTACAGAGCAGTGTTATGAAAAAACTTAACGGACCTCAGAGAGAGATCGCAAAGCTTATGATTAAAGAGACGGCAGAGCGCCGCTCAAGAGAAAACAGTATAAAAAGAACTGTTGATTACAAAAAATAAAAAGTGACATATTTAGGTGGTGGAATCTTGATTAAAGAAGCAATAGGTACGGGAGCAACAGTAGAAGAAGCTATCGAAAATGCGAAAAAAGCTCTCGGCGCACCCGAAAGCGCCGATGTAAGCACAGAAGTTTTAGAGCTCCCCAAAAAGAAAACTTTAGGTCTTTTCGGCGGTTCGCCCGCAAAGGCAAGAGCATATTACGATGCACCCGAAGAGAAAAAGGCAGAGCCGAAGCTCTCGGCGGATAAGCCTGCCAAAGCCTCTAAACCGGCAGAAAAGCCTGCCAAAAAAGAAGAGAAAAAGCCTGCGGCAGAACCTGCTAAGGAAGAATACACCGGCGCAATATCCGAGCACGGTAAAAAAGCTCAGGAATATATTACCACGCTCCTTAACGGAATGGGCGTTGCCGATTTCAAAATCAATGTTGACGAAACCGATGACGGCATAAATATTGACCTTGACTGCGGCAGCGGTTACGGCTATGTTATAGGCCGCCGCGGCGAAACGCTCGACGCTATACAGTATCTTACAAGACTTGTTATAAATAAGTCTAACGATGACTACAAGCGTATTTCAATCAACGCCGGCAATTACAGACAAAAGAGAGAAGACACTCTTCGCGAGCTTGCGAAGAAGCAGGCAGAAAGAGTTAAAAAATACGGCAGAAACGTAGTTCTTGACCCGATGAATCCTTATGAGAGACGTATTATTCATACGACTGTTCAGGATATTGAGGGCGTAAGCTCACATTCGGTCGGCTCGGAGTCTGAGAGAAAAGTTGTTATCACTCTTGCAGAGGGCTTCAAACCCATGTATTCTTCACGCCGCCCCTCCGGCAGAAACGATTACAGACGCAGAAACAACTACAATAACAACAACTCTTCTTCTAAACCGCAGAGAGCACCCCGCTCTGATTTTGAGGGCAGCCTTTACGGCAAAATAGAGCCGAAGAAGCCGCAGACTCAGGAAGACTAAAATAAAATGAATTTTTGACAGCCATAATCTTTTGACGGGATTATGGCTGTTTTTGTTTTATACGGTAAGATTTGCTTACACACCGCCGTTAAGTTTTGACGGAGGGGTTGAATTTCACCGAGATGAAGATTTTGAACAATCGGCGCTATGAGGACGTAAAACCGAGCCTCGTAGGGCGGTGTGCTGTCAAAATAGCTGCCGAATTTTACCGCTTTTTTATAAAATTCGACGGTTTAATTTAAAATGTGCGTTCATATATCTTAAATATCATAAATTCACATTATTTTTACATAATATTGGTTGTCTTTTAGGCGAAAGATGTGCTATAATAATAAAGTATTACTAGAAAATTGAAAGCGGGCGAATTGTTTGAACGGTAAGGACGAGCAGAATTTTTTCAGCACAGAAGAAGACTATAACAAACGCGCTTCAAGCAATGAAAAAGACGGTGCATCTGTTGCCGGTAAAGAATACTTGAGCGAAGAATATAAAAAATATCTTGACTATGATGATAAGGACTATGACGAGCTTTTGTCATCATATGAAAAAAAGCGTGACGAAGAACCCTCAAAGTCCGAAAAATCAAAAAAGTCAAAGGGCGAGTTCTTTAAAAAGAACAACTATAAAAATTTAAAAATAATTATCATTTGCGTTATCGCCGCCATAATAATTGCGGCAGGCAGCATAGTTGCTTACCTTTACCACGCCACAAAAGGTGCGGATTACAGCGACCCCGGTGTTGATTATAACCACGACGCTGACGATTATGTTGTTGATGAAGACCTCAATCTTCATGCAATGGGCGATGTTTCGGACGCAAACTCGCTTAACGAATTCCTTGAGAGCTGGGCTCACAACGGAGGAGAGAAGATCCACAGCAAAAACGTACTCAATGTTTTGCTTTGCGGTATTGACACCGAAGACGGTACAGCTGCCGGCGGACGTGCAGACGCTATAATTCTTGTCTCGGTAAACAAAAAGACAAAAGAAATTGTCCTCAGCTCTTTCTTCAGAGACAGCTATATTTATATGGATATTCCTCAGAAAGACGGCACAACAAAAGGTCGCTATGAAAAAGTCAACGCCGCTTATAACTACGGCGGTCCTGCGGCTCTTATAGATACGATTGAGAAAAACTACAAGGTCGAGATTGACCAATATATAGCGGTTGACTTTGCTTCGTTCACTAAGCTTATTGACGCGGTAGGCGGCGTTACGGTTGACGTTGAAGAAAAAGAAGCAATGTATATCCGCAGAACATCCTCTCATAAGAGCTTCCCATACGGCAACGATGTTCAGCTAAGCGGCTCGCAGGCTTTGGTTTACAGCCGAATCCGCCACCTTGACAGCGATATAAACAGAACAGAGCGTCAGCGCAAGGTTATAAAATCACTTATCGAGAGCGCAAAAACCGCCACAAACGGTCAGCTTGTAAACGCATATAAGCTCACTGCAAAATATATAAGGACAGGCTACAGCCAGACAGAGGTTATTTCACTTATCGCAACTTCCGTTACACAAAAATGGATGGATTACGATATGGTTGAAAACACCTATCCGTCCGAATCCGGAGTAGAAATGGTTTCGGCATATGTTAACACGACATCTGCAAGAAATCAGTGGGTATGGCTTGTTGACTATCCGCTCTGCGCGCAGAAGCTCCAAAATTCGATATACGGAGAGAGCAATATCAATCTCTCGGCAGACAGGGTTTCGCCGCTTAAATACGTCAATGTTAAGACTACGGGCGGAACAAAATCTTCTACCAGCTCAACAAAGTCCGGCACAGCGTCATCGGTAAAAACTTCTGCCAAATCTTCGGCAGCCGGTTCTTCACATTCATACACATCATCTCGTGTATCCGAAAGCCATACAAGCGGCACATCCGAACACAGCTCGGTCACTCACAGCACAAAGTCCGCAACAACCGAAGCGGCAGAGGCACTTGAAATTTTAGACTGATACTAACGGAGTCACCAAAAGTGGCTCCGTTAATTTTTAATAAAATTCGTTTACAAAAAACTTTTATTATGTTAAAATGAAATATAAAGAATATTAGTGTCTATGAGACAATTGTTTATCTTATGCACAGGAGGTTTAAATATGGATATTATGGATCTTGCGTCAAAAGCCGTTAATTCAATCGCAAAAAATTACGGCAAAAAGGTCGCAAAAAAGAAAGATGCACCGCCGATACCTAAGGTTCAGCCTACGGTAATCAAAGGCGATGGGTACAATGTAGGATTTTCAAGAGCTGAAATTATGCCCGACCTCACAAGCGGCAAAACATATTGGATTGCGGGTCACGGCTCGGGTCATAAAATGGAGGGCGTCCTCACACCTGTATATGCTTCTGCCGTCTGGATTGACTGCGGCGCAGAGGGCGGCGTGCTTTGGATAGGTGCCGATATAGTCGGCCTCACCGGCGTTGAAGTCGGCGTTGTAAGAGATATGCTCTCTGACTTTGCAAAAGAAACCAACTGCAAATGTATAAACATAAGCTGCACACACAGCCATTCCGGCATTGATACAGTCGGTTATTGGGGCAAGCCTTTCCTTTCGATTCCCTCTGACGGCAAAGACCCCGAGTATATGAGTATGCTCATGAACACTATGGTTAAGGTCAGCAAAGAGGCTTATGCAAACAGAAAAGCCGGTAAGCTCTACCTCGGCACAAAGCAGGTTAAAGACTCTCAGTTCGACCGCAGACCGCCCAAGAAAATGAACGATACTCTCACACGCATCCGTTTTGTTCCGTCCGACGGCAGTGAAGAGACATGGATAATGAACTTCGCGGCTCACCCGAACTCACTCGGCGGCAGCAACAGAATGCTCAGCGGCGAATATCCGTATTTTATGCGCGAAGACATTAAAAAGGCATGCGGAGCAAATGTGCTTTACGGTATAGGCGCAATCGGCGCGGTTGATATGGCTGAATATGACCCGGACGATAAGGTTGAAAACATAAAGAAGCAGGGCGCAGTGCTCGCAAACGCGGCTCTCTCAATAGATAACGATGTTGAGCTTTCACCCGAAATTACTGTGCTTCAGCAAAAGTTTTATATGCCTGTCAGCAACTTCGTTCTCACGTTCCTTGCAATCAGAGGAACAATGAGCACAGACGTTTACCCCTGCGACAGGGGCGATGTCGGAATTTCTCTTAAATCAGAGATGACATACATGAAGTTCGGCGAAAAAGAAATGCTCCTTCTCCCGGGCGAGATGTTCCCCTCAACCGTTTACGGCGGATATAATGAGGCTGAGGAATCCTCGACAGGTCTCGGCCCCGAAGCTAACCCGCCTGCGCTTGCGGATGTTGCAAACGACCCCGACCTTCTCGTGTTCGGTATCACAAACGATATGACCGGCTATGTTGTTCCGCCTAACGACTTTGTGCTTAATCCCACACAGCCTTATCTCAACAAGGCAAAAGACCGTTTTGACAGGGGTCATTATCACGAGACAAACTCAATGGGCGAGCAGGCTCAGGCAGTTATAGAAGAGCAGTTTGCCGATATAATATCAAGAGTTAAATAATTTAAGTACATAAAAAACAGCTATAATCCGGGTGCATCGAGCCGAAAGATTATAGCTGCTGTTTTTATATCATTTTAAATCAAGTTCCATTTTGATGTGCGGTATGCCGTCTATCAAAAATTCGCCGCTTGTTTGCTTAAAGCCGAGCATATCATAAAGCCCTCTGGCATAGCACTGTGCATCCAGTATTATTTTTTCTGCGCCGAGCTTTTCTTTTGCGGCCTTGACGGCTTCTTCCATAGCTGCCGAAGCGTATCCGCATCTTCGTTCGGTCGCCAAAACTCTGCCGATTGCGGCGGTTTTGCTTTTTTCATCCGCCATAAAAAGTCTGAGATATGATTTTATGCCGCTGTCATCATAAAGCCAAATGTGATATGCGGTTTTGTCAATGCCGTCAACCTCTTGATATGGGCAGTTTTGCTCAACAACAAACACTTTTGTGCGAACCTTATATATTTCATAAAGCTCTTCTGCGGTCAGTTCGTTAAAGTGTTTTATGCAAATGTTCATATTAAGGCACTATCCTGTCAGTCACAAAATTTTTGACCCCGTTCTCGGCATAAAAAGCCAATGTATCTTCATCGTCCACCGTCCAGCAAAAAAGGTCGTTGCCGTTTTCTTGCAATTCTTTGATTTTTTCGGGGTTGTTTTTCTTTTTATCCGCCTTAAAGCTGACGCCTATATTCTTATCCGAAAGGCAAAGCTCCATATGCTCTTTATCAAGCTTTGAGACAAGAAACAAAAGTTTTGCGTCGGGGTTGATTTTTGCGAAGTCATTTAAAATATCGTAGTTAAAAGAAATTATGCAGCAGTTTTTTTCATAGCCGTATTTTTTTATGGAGTTGTTAAGACTTTGCAAGGCATCGGTGTTGTAATCTTTAATCTCAATCATCGGCACAAGACCCGATTCAAGGCAAGCTTCAAGCGCGTCGTCAAGAGTCGGAATTTTAAGATTTTCATAGTTTTTTATATTTGCGCCGTTGTCTATTTTATATTTTGAAAGCTCAAAATATGTATAGTCTGATATTTTGCCTTTTCCGTTTGTCATGCGGTCGATTTTTTTATCATGGCTGACTACCCACACCATGTCCTCGGTGAGTCTAACGTCAAACTCGGCATATTTATAGCCCTTTTCGCCTGCCGCGAGTATTGCCGGCACGGTGTTTTCCGGAGCGTTGCACGAAAAACCTCTGTGCGCCGTGAGAGTAATATCGCTTTTGTCGGTTACACCCGAGAGAGATATGGGCTCGCTTGCCTTTATCTTTTTGGGCATGAGCAAGATAACTGCCGCTGTCACTGCCACGGCGACAACCGCGGCTATGCTTATTATTATGATCTTTTTGTTTTTTCGGGGCATAGAAATACCTCTTTTCGGCAGAATAATTTAAGCGGCATTTGCAGGGAGCTCTTTTTTATAGCTCATTTTTAAAAACATGGGCGTTACAAAGCTTGAGAGAATAATCAAGATAAGTATAAACGGCATGATGTTGGAATTTATCATATGATTTTCAACACCCTTTTGGGCACAAACGAGCGCAACCTCGGCACGCGCCATCATACCGAGACCGACTCTTACGGAATCCTTAAAATCATACCTGCAAAGAAGCGAAGCACCGGCACAGCCTATTACCTTGCCGGAAAGTCCCGCAAGTATAAAGCACAGACCGAAAAGAATCATGCCCGTGTTTATTGAATCGAATTTCACCGTCATGCCTATGTTCGCAAAAAATACGGGAGTGAAAATCATGTAACTCATGATGTCTGATTTGCGGTCAATATATTCGGACTCGGGATTTTTTGAGAGGAAAAGTCCTGCCGCAAATGCACCCGTAATGTCGGCAACGCCAAACCATTTTTCACTCGCATATGAGAAGAAAAAGCACACCGCCATGCCGAATATCGGCAAAAGTCTGTGGTGAGGGAATCTTTTTTCCACAGCGGCAAGCACCTTTGTTGCAACTGTGCCGAAAACAGCTGCGGCGGCAAAAAACAGAGCAGTCATAATCACTATTTTGAGAGGCGGAGTCGAATTTGTGCCGTCGCCCTTCATAGCAATGACAAAAGATAGAACTATAACGCCGATTATATCGTCAATAATCGCGGCGGCAATTACCGTGCTGCCGACTTTGCTGTTCAGCTTGCCGAGCTCTTTAAGAGTGGCAACCGTAACGCTTACCGATGTCGCTGTGAGAACAACGCCGTAGAATAAATTATCAAGCATTGTTTCATAGCCTGAGTTAAATCCGCCGTTAAAAAGGCAGGCGACAACAAAGCCGAGGCCCATAGGCACCGCAACACCTGCAAGGGTTATAACCATAGCGGGCGCGCCGACTGATTTTATCTGTTTAATGTCGGTCTCAAGCCCGGCAGAGAACATTATGAGAATAACGCCGAGCTTTGCTATGAATCCTATACCCTCCATAGATGTTTCGGTGAGTATTTGCTGGTTTGGTATGTAGTTTATAAATCCGATGATAACACCGGTCAAAAGCATACCCACAACCTGCGGAAGATTTAATTTTTCACATAATTTAGAAAGAATTTTCGAGCCTCCCATAATAAGCGCGAGAGGCAAAAGTACACTGTAGTATTCCATTTTTACACTCCTCATTTCAACCTCTAAATTTTACATCTTATTGTCTGCTCGGTCAATAACAAAAATCAACAAAATATGCGCCTATAATCGTCAGTATTATGTGAGACGGCAAAGAAATGTTTATATGAAAAATTTTCGGAGATAATACAAAAGAGCGTTTAACAAAATTTAATCGGCGGCTGTTATAGCTTGAAATGTGCATATCTTTATATAAAATAACTATATTAACGGCAATAAAAAGCAGTAAAAGTCAAAAACTATGTCAATATACACAAAAATGGGCTATAATATTTTTATAACAAATACAGGTTGTAGGTTGTAATTTCGGCGTTAATGGTATAGAATATTAAAAGTGGAAACAAATGGAGGTACCGTTATGAATTATAAACTCACAAAAAAGCAGGCAAAGGAGCTTATAGAGAGCAAGCTTTCTCATTTTTTCGGCGTAAGCCCGGAGGAGGCAACCTATGAGCATTACTATAAAGCGGTTGCGCTTATTGTCCGCGATATGATGATACAGGGCAGAAACGATTTTTATAAAGAATATAAAAAATCCGACAGCAAAAAGGTTTATTACCTTTGCATGGAGTTCCTTATGGGTCGTTCGCTCAAGAACAATCTTTATAACTTAAATCTTACAAATACGGTTGCGTCGGCATTAAAAGATTACGGCATAAATCTTGAAAAGATATATGATTGCGAGCCGGACGCAGGCCTCGGCAACGGCGGTCTCGGCAGACTTGCCGCCTGCTACTTGACGGACTTGCAACCGACGGCTACTATGCAAAGGGATACTCAATAATGTATGAGTACGGCATCTTCCGCCAAAAGCTTGTTGACGGCTGGCAGACAGAGCTTCCCGATTTTTGGCTCCCCGGCGGCGAGATATGGCTTGTTGCCCGTGAGGACGACACAGTTGATGTAAGCTTTGAGGGCTGGGTTGAGGACCATTGGGATAATGAGTATCACTCGGTTACAATTCACGACAATAAAATAGTCAAGGCTGTTCCGCACGATATGTATGTTGCGGGCAAGGACGGCAAGGGCATAAGCGTGCTTCGCCTTTGGAGCGCGGAATCACCCGGTATTGACATGGATATGTTTAACCAGGGCGACTATATGCGCGCAATGGAGCAAAACGCAATGGCAGAGGTCATTAGCAAGGTGCTTTATCCTGCGGATAACCACCCGGAGGGCAAGAGCCTTCGTCTTCGTCAGCAATATTTTCTTGTGTCCGCTTCTATTCAGGATATTGTCAACAACCATTTGAGACACTATGGCACACTCGAAAATTTTGCAGAGAAAAATGCCATTCATATCAACGACACGCACCCCACTCTCGCAATCCCCGAGCTTATGAGAATATTCCTTGATGACTGCGGCTATAAGTGGGACGATGCGTGGAAAATTGTTACCGATACAATCGCCTACACAAACCATACCGTTATGGCAGAGGCTCTCGAATGTTGGCCGGAGGATCTCTTTAAGAGACTTCTTCCCAGAATTTATGAGATTACAAAGGAAATTGACAACCGCTTCCGCAGCTTTGTTTGGAACTCCACAAACGACGCCGGCAAGGTTGAGAGAATGGCAATTATCTCAAGCGGAGTTGTCAGGATGGCGAATATGTCTGTTGCGGGCAGTCACAGCGTCAACGGCGTATCGGCTCTTCACTCGCAAATTCTCAAAGACAGTGTGTTTAAAGATTTTTATTCTCTCACACCCGATAAATTTAAAAATGTCACTAACGGCATTGCCCACAGACGTTGGCTTTGCCAATCGAATCCCGAGCTTACAAAATACCTCACCGAGCTTATAGGCGGCGATTTTGTTTATGACGCAAATGCACTTTCAAAGCTCAAAGAGTATGCAGATGACAAAGCGGTGCTCAAAAAGCTTGAAGAAATAAAGCTCGGCAACAAAAAGAAGCTTGCGGAATATGTTAAAAAGGCTAACGGCGTTGAGCTTGACCCCAACTCGATATTTGATGTTCAGGTCAAGAGACTGCACGAGTATAAACGTCAGCACCTCAACGCATTCCACATTCTTTCAAGATATATTGCAATAAAAGAGAATCCCGACGGTGATTTCACACCTCATACCTATATTTTTGCGGCAAAGGCAGCCTCCGGCTACTTCATGGCTAAGAAGATAATCAGCTTTATTTGTGCAATTTCGGATATGATTAACAACGACCCCGATATGCGCGGACGCTTAAAGGTAGTTTATCTTGAGGATTATAACGTCACCTTGGCAGAGAAGCTTATGCCTGCGGCAGATATAAGCGAGCAGATTTCACTCTCCGGCACAGAGGCGAGCGGCACGGGCAACATGAAGCTTATGATAAACGGTGCAGTTACCCTCGGAACAATGGACGGCGCAAATGTTGAAATTCACGAGGCTGTCGGCGATGACAATATTCTCATATTCGGCATGAGCACACCCGAGGCAGAGTCCTTGAAGCATGACGGATATAACCCGATGAATTATTACAGCAACAATTCGGAGCTTAGAAAGGTTATAGATTTTATAAACGCAGGCATAAACGGCAAAACCTTCCCCGAGATAGGCTCTACCATTCTTCACCACGACCCGTATATGGTTCTTGCTGATTTTGCGGATTATGTGAGAATTCAGAATGAAGCAGAAAAGCTTTATGCCGACCGTGACCGCTGGAATAAAATGATGCTGATGAACATTGCCGGAGCAGGCAGATTTGCGGCAGACAGAGCGGTCAATGAGTATGCGAGAGACATTTGGCACACAGAACCCGTAAAAGGCGCAATCGCATTAGATTCAAGTAAAACAGATAAAAAGAAGAAATAATAACATTAAGGGGCTGCTTAACGCGGCCCCGATTTTTTGCCTGATTTAAAAAAACGGCGGTGTGCCCTCATGCCGTCGATTTGAACCCCTCCGTCACGGCTTCGCCGCGCCACCTCCCCTAAAGTTATGCGGCTAATCGGCTTCTCCCCCCGGAGAAGCTGTCACGAAGTGACTGATGAGGTGAAATCTATCGGTTTGCTGTCACCGACGGCGGTGTGTGGGCACACCGCCCTACGAGGTGAAGTCTTGCGGTTTGATGTTATAGGCTCCCCTGAAGCAGAGGCGACATAAAAATAAGAGCCGCATTTGCGGCTCCGAAAATTTATTTTTTAAAATAATCGCCTATTTGAAACGGCAAGCCGTTATCCCATTCATAAGAAACGAGTACGCCGTCTCTTGACGCCTCAATGCCTTCTTTTTCGGCGGCGGCGACAAATAAATCTGCCATTTCTTCATCGCGCATTTCGATTGTTCCTTTAACGGTGAGGCTCTCCGGCAAATATGCCTTATCAGATATTTTGAATCCCGTGATCCACCAGTGAAGCTCGGGCTCTCTTTTAACAAGCTGTTTTTCGCCGTGATAAAGCTCTACGCTCATCACAAGCATTTCATCATCAGAAGCACAGTTATAAAAAGTACCTTTTGAGCCTATCGGACGGGTATATATTCCTGTCTCAACACCGGGCACAACAAAATATCTGCCTTTCCAAATCTGGAACATCCACTCTTTGTCGTCATATGTGAATTTGATTCTTTTTGTGGTGAAATCAAGCAAGTTTGTTGTGTAGCAAAGAATGTCATAAAAAAGCATAAATCCGTATTCTCTTTGCCACGCGTTGACAGAAGCGTAAAGCGTCTGATTGTTCGCATCATAATCAAAGCCCACTCCCATAATGCCTTTGCCGCCGCTTGAATACAAAATACCGGTCTCGGTGTTATATTTTATTCCGGGGTGAAATATCTCACTTGTTCCGTCCTCATAGGTTATTTTAAAAAGCACATCCTGAATATTGGGGTTCTTTTTGTTCGGCTCGGAATAAAGCGTGAACTCCTCATATATGTGCATATAAGCGCCGAAAAAGAGGAATATGCTACCCATTGTGCCATTGCCTTGTTTATAATATTCATCTGCCTTGTCTTTAAAAATCTTGCTGACCTTGGCAGGGTCAAGGCTGAAAAGCTTTGTAATTTTTTTGGCAAGTCCGTTGGTCTGCGGCAAAGAGTCTGTTATCAGTCTGCAATCGATGATTCCGTTTGAAGTCTCTTTGATTTCGTCAAACATATCCGAAATGCAGCCTGTTACGGTGGTTTTTATTTTCTCATCGTTTATGATTCTTATGCCGAGAATGCACTCAAACGCATCGTTCACCTTGCCGAGTGTTGCAAGGGCCTTTTCGGTTGAGAGCGGGGTATAGCCCTCGTTATAAATCTTTTCGTAATAGCTGCCGTATGTGTTCGGCTTTTCGGTTTTATTCGGCTCTGCCGCGCCTGCGGGCAAAGCCAAGCAGGTAAAAATCACAGATAATATCAGCAAAACGGATATTATGCTTCTAATTGTTTTCTTCAAAATTATATCCTCCTGAAATTTTAAAAATCAGATTTGTCGCTGTCGTCCATATTTGACACGGGGTTTTCGGGCATTATAGCCGCAAGAATAAAATAAATTAAAAGGCATGGGAATATTGCCGTGAAGACCGCAACGCAGGCAACTATTGCTCTGACTATTGTCGGGTCAATGTCAAAATATTCCGCCACACCGGCGCATACGCCGCTTATTTTTTTATCTGTGCTGCTTTTATAAAGTCTTTTGCTCATCGTTACCCTCCTTAATTTCTGTGACGTTTGATTCGTCTGCCGTCTCTTCGTTTTTTGAGTTTTCTTCTTTATTCAACTCCTCTTCCGAGAAGTAGTCTATGCCGTCAATGGGTTTCGGGTGCTTTTTATATTTAACCGTCAGCACAATCAAAGCCGCAAGGCATGCCAGAACTATAATTGCCGAGAGAAGCTGAGATACTCTTATGGTGGTGTTGCCTATATAAAGGCTGTCTGTTCTGAAGCCCTCGATTATCATTCTGCCGGTACCGTACCAAACTCCGTAGCACAGAGCCGTTTGACCCGAAAAGCGGCGGAATTTTTTGGTTATTATATAAAGAATGACAAATCCGACCAAACACCATATTGATTCATAAAGAAACGTGGGGTGAACGGGAAGATTCGGGTCCATTTCAATGCCCTTTTGTGCAAATACGTCTTGGTGAGAGGTGATATAAAGCGCGGTCTTTTTGCTCCACATACCCCATGGCAAATCGGTGTTCGTGCCGAACGCCTCTTGGTTTGCGTAGTTGCCCCATCTGCCGATGCCCTGACCGATAAGAAGACTCATCGCCGCCATATCGAGCAGGTTATAAAAATTCAGCTTTCTTATTTTGCAGACCACAAACGCAGCGGCAAGTCCGCCGATAATTCCGCCGTAGATTGCAAGTCCGCCCTCCCAAATCTTAAATATGTCGAGCAGATTGTCTTTGTATTTATCCCATTCAAACAGGCAGTAGTAAAGCCTTGCGCCGATTATGGCAAAAAGTGTGCCGTAGATGAGAACGTCTATCATTTTATCAAGGTTAATTTTCCATTTATATGCAATTCTGCCGCCAAAAAGTACCGCAAGCAAAAAGCCGAATGCGATTATCGCGCCGTACCATCTTATAGTGAAGTCTCTGCCGAAGAGATTAAACTGCGCGAGTATTGACGATACGGTAAATCCGCGGTCTATACCCGTGAAATAAACAACGGCTGTGTCCATTTTAATCACCATAGCCTTTCAGACAATATAATTTTTAACAGTGTGATTTTTTACTCTATAATCTTTTTACTGCGTTTATTCTATCGGCAAAATAACCGAGAGCACGCTGTATTCGTTTTCCATAGAATTTTTGAGAAGCTCTTCGAGATATTCGGGAGTTATGGTTTTATAAACCTCAAAATCCGTAAATATATCTTCGCCGTCAAAATATGAGAGAACCATGTTGTTCGCAATTTCGTCAATGTCGTTAAGACCCATTATCATTCTGCCGTAAAGCTTCTTTTGCGTTCTTGAAAATATCTTTCTGTCTATGCCGTTTGCTTTGAGAGAAGCAATCTCTTTTTTAATTTCTTCTTCAACCGCTTTCGGGTCGGAGCTTTCACCGCCGAAAAGCACCGCGCTGTAACAAAAGCCCGTAAAATATTCGTATGAAAAAGAGGTGTTGATAAGACCCTTTTCTAAAAGACGTTTATAAAGCGCGGAGGACTGACCTGCGATAATATCAAGCAGCATATTCATAGCGAGGGCGTGCTTTGCCGAGACCTCGGGATTCGCGTGAGCTTCTTTAAAGCCGAGCATAAATTGAGGCGTGCAGACAGAGAGCTTTTCTTCAACATAATGGCTCTTGACCTCTCTCGGTTCATCTATGTTTTTTCTTTTTATTTTTTCGCCGCCGTCGGTTTTGACGTTGCTTTCTATAACTTCGGTTACGTCGTCTATATTGACGTTGCCCGCTATTGCGAGCACCATATTACCGAGGTTATAAAAGCTGTTGTAGCAGTCATAGAGCATGTCGGCAGAAATTTCTGCAATGGATTCGCAGGTGCCTGCAATATCTATTCTGACGGGGTGTTCGTGATACATCTCTCTGAAAAGGTTAAACATAACCTCCCAATCGGGCACATCCTTATACATCATGATTTCCTGACCGATTATGCCCTGCTCTTTCTCAACCGTCTGCTGAGTGAAGTAGGGGTGCTGAACAAAATCGAGCAGAATCTCTAAATTCTGCTTAAAGTTGCCTGTGCAGGAGAAGAGGTAGCCGGTTCTGTCAAAACTTGTGTAGGCATTTGCGGAGGCACCCGTTTTTGCAAAACGCTCAAATGCGTCAAGGTCTTCGCTTTCAAAAAGCTTGTGCTCAAGAAAGTGCGCCGTTCCCTCCGGGATTGATTTGTACGAGCCGTCTTTTTGAGGAATCAATGTGTCGATAGAGCCGTATTTTGTGGCAAAAATCGCGTATGTGCCGGAGTATCCGCTTTTTGGCATAACAAGAATTTTGAGCCCTGAGGGGTGCGTTATATCGTAATATACTTCGTCAAGATGCTCGTTGCGTATTTCTTCAATTTTCATTGCTTTCACCCTCCTCACTGCTCTTTAACATATAAACGGTGTCAAGCATAATTGTCTTTGCCGCTCTGACCGCCTGCGAGCGTTCAACGGCTTTGATTGCCGCGGCACTCTCTTCGGGAGTCTCGGGCTTTTCTTGAAGAATTTGACCCGAATACCAAAGGCACAAACTCTCGGGTGTGTCGTTAAAGCTTATTCTTGCGTCACACTGGCTCTTTATTGAAGCGGAAAAATCATCATCGCTGAAATTGCCCTGTGCCACTTGCGAAAGCTGATTTAAAATTTCGCTTTTTGCTTTTTCTTCGTTCACGTTTTCAATGCCGCTTTGCACCATAACAATGCCCTTGTAGGCATAAAGCGAAGCCGAGCAATAATAGCAAAGGCTCATTTTTTCTCTTACTATGCTGAAGAGCTTTGAATATGTGCCGCCGCCGAAAATATCAACAGCAACTCGCATTGCGCTTTGGTTGTCATCTTTGTCGCGCATACCGGTTCTGAAGCCCATAACAAGCTTGCCCTGTTTTACGGGCTGGGTTTCGCACACATAATTCGGCTTCGGCAGGCCTGCGAAAAATTCTGTTTTTATTTCGCACGGTTCGCGCTTAATTCCGGCAAGTTTTTTTAATAAAAGCTCTTTGATAAATTCAGGCTCGCAGCTACCTACTGCGGTGACCTGCATAACAGATGATTTTAAAAGATACAGCCACTCAGAGTATATGTCTTTTGCGGTGAGCGCCGAAACCTCTTCGACCGTGCCGAGGCAATTTTTGCCGTATGCTTCGCCGCTGAACATTATCTCTTCGCATTTTGAAAGGGCGTAACGGCGTTTGTCACTTTGTTCGGATTCTATTCTTTCTTTAAGAAGTCTCTTTTCATCCTCAATTATGTCGGACGGGAAGCTGTCGCCGTCTTTTATCGGCTCAAAAACAAGCTTTGTTAAAAGAGAAGCACATTCACTGAGTATTTTTTCGTTTTCGAGGGCAAATCTGTCGTCAATGGCAGTCATGTTTATGTTTAAGAGCATAGCTTCGCCCTGCTTTGAAACACTTGCGCTCACTGATGCGCCGTAAAGCTCATCAAGCACACCCTTAAATGCGGAAAAATCGGGGTACTCGGCACATCTTCTGTGAAGAAAATACGGCAAAATGGCCTTTGCCGAGATGTTGCCCGCGAGCGGAGTTGCCATTGTAAAGGTTATGCGACTTGTCTTAAATCTGTCGGTTTTTACGCCGACAAGACGCACACCGTCTGCTATATCAAAAATTTTCATAAAAAATCCTCCGAATCATCAAGAGAAATGCTGAATATATACTGTATAATTCTAACATATTATTGGCAAAAAAACAATACTAAATACATTATTTGCCGCATATGCGCCGTCGCTGTGCGCTGTCTTAGGGGCGCAGCTCAAAACACCTTATTTTTGTTGACTTTATGCGCCTTAAATGTTAAAATTAAACCAAATATGCTCAAATATATTTATACTGTGAAAGGGGCGATTCGGTGGCGACATATCGCATTGCGGATATTCCGGCAGAGTATGATTGCAAATACAATACTCTAAAAAGCAGAAGTCAAAAATATCTTACGGAAGCAGGCGCGGAAAAAGCGCAGAAAATTGTCGTTACCGAAGAATATTACGCTTCAAGAAAAGAGCGTTTCCCCACCGCGAGCGATGAGCAGCTCGAATATATGGGAACTGGCACATTCTTTTATAAAACGCTCCTTCGCTTTGACGGAATGATGCTGCACGCCTCCGCCGTTGCGGCAGACGGCGAAGCTTATTTGTTTTCTGCTCCGAGCGGCACGGGCAAGTCAACGCACACCGCGCTTTGGCAGGAGCTTTTGGGCAAAGACAAGGTGCTTATTATAAATGACGACAAGCCCGCAATAAGAAAAAAAGACGGCGTTTATCTCGCTTACGGCACGCCGTTCAGCGGAAAATACGATATAAGTATAAATGCAGGATTTCCTATAAAAGGAATTTGCTTTTTAGAGCGTTCAAACGTGAATTATATCGGCAGATTGGATGTTAAAGAGGCTATCGCACCGCTTTTTGACCAGACCGTGCGCCCTGTTGATGAGGAGGGCATGGAGCTTTTGTGCGAAAGAGCGGACGACCTTTTAAGAAGCGTACCTTTTTACAGAATGGGCTGTAACATGAGCGTTGATGCCGCCGCACTTTCTTACAGAGTTATGAAATACGGAAAACTTGATTTTTAACGGGGTATAAATGTGAAAAAGCTAAAGACGCGCAAAGAAAAAACTCAAAAAGATAATATTGCGCTCAGGTGGATTTTTAAGGTGTCCGAAGGCTGCCGAGGTTATGTCTGCGCCTATGCACTGTTAAGCTCCGCCATGGCTTTTTTCGGCGTTATGACGACCTACGGTACAAAGGGTGTAATCAACGGCGCTAACGGGGGAGATATTGACCTGCTCAAAAAAAGCGCGGTCTATTTGCTTGCCATTCTTTTGGTGCAGGTGATTTTAAAGCTCACCGGGCGCAACCTTTATGAGCGCGCAAGAGCTAAGATTGAAATTAAAATAAAAACACGGGTCTTTGAAACAATTCTTCAAAAAGATTATGCGAGCATTTCGCGCTATCACAGCGGCGAGGTGCTCAACCGCCTGACTTCGGATGTAATAATAGTCACAGACGGCGTTATAAATCTTGTGCCGAATGTGTTTTCGCTTTTTACAAGGCTTATAATGGCAATGATAATTATGATAACTCTCGACCCGCTGTTTGCAGTGATTTTTGCCGCGGCGGGAATTGCTTTAATGGCTTCGTCAAAAATTTTCAGGTCATATCTGAAGCGGATACACAAAAAAGCGCAGGAAACGGACGGCAAGGTTCGCTCGTTCTTTCAAGAGGCAGTCTCCGAAATTCTCGTAATCAAGGTTTTTAACGCATATGAGCAGGTCAAAAACAAGGCGCGCACGCTTATGAAAGATAACTACGATGTGAGAATGAAGCGCGCAACGGTCAGCATTTTTGCCAACAGCGGCATACAGTTTGCTTTTAGCTTCGGCTATTTATTCGCTATGGTCTGGGGCGGCTTCAGAGTTTATCAGGGTATTATAGACATAGGCGAGCTGACGGCGATACTTCAGCTTGTCAATCAAATTCAAAGCCCGATAGCGAGCCTTTCAAGCGTATTGCCGACATATTATTCGGTTATCGCATCTGCCGAGCGGCTTATGGATTTTGAAAAGCTCCCGGATGAGTTCGATACTCAAAACGATATAGATAACGTCGCCGAATTTTATAATAATTTTGACGGTATTTTAATTGACGACGTATCGTTTAAATATGACAGAGACTCGGTTCTCGAAAACGCTTCTGCATTTATAAAAAAAGGCGATTTCGTTGCCGTTACGGGTATTTCGGGTATAGGCAAAAGCACTTTGTTTAAAATGATACTCGGCGTTATTTACCCCGACAGCGGCAAAATCGTTATCAAGTCAAAAAATGAAGAGAGACTTGCCGACAGGGCAACAAGAAGTCTTTTTGCCTATGTTCCGCAGGGCAATCTTTTGCTTTCGGGTACAATATACGAAAATATCTGCTTTATGGCAGAGGGCAAAAGCGAAGAAGATATAAAACGCGCGATTGAGCTCAGCTGCGCAGATGAATTTGTTTATGATTTGCCGCAGGGGCTTAACACCGTGATAGGCGAGAGGGGACTCGGACTTTCGGAGGGTCAGGTTCAACGCCTTGCAATAGCGAGAGCGATACTTTTTGATTCACCCATACTTTTGCTTGACGAGGCGACGTCGGCACTGGACGAAAAAACAGAAGAGAGACTTCTTCGCAACCTCAAAAAATTAAACGGCAAAACTCTTATGATTATAACGCACAAAAAAGCCGCGCTCGGTGTTTGCGAAAAAGAGCTGATAATCGAAGATAAAAAAATAAGCCTTATAAAAACGGAGGACAGGATATGAAGATAAAGCCCGAATACAAACTCAGAAAAATCGGCGGCACAAACATAGTCGTTTCAACCGCAGGTATGGATTTTCAGGGGATAATCACCGTAAACGACACGGCGGAATTTATTTGGAGAAAGCTCGAAAACGGCATGGAAGAAAATGAAATAATTTCTGCCTTGGCGTCGGAGTGCGGTGTTAAAGAGAAAGATATAGAAGACGACGTAAAAGAATTTATTTCTACGCTTAAAGGGGCGGGAATCGTTGAGTGACAACATATTAAATCTTGACGAGATGGACGATATAATTTCGTCTGTCATAAAAAACGACGGAAAGGTTTCTATCATCGCAAGCGGCGTCAGTATGGAGCCTTTTATAAAAAACAAAAAGGACGTTGTTACACTTATGGAAGCGGGGCGCAAGCTTAGAAAGGGCGATGTGCCGCTTTATAGGCGCGGCAACGGCAAGGTCGTGCTGCACAGGGTTATAGGCGAAGACAAAAACGGCTATATCATGCGCGGCGACAATCAGTGGACGAACGAATACGGAATAAAAGACGAAAATATTTTAGCCTTGCTTTATTCCGTAAAAAAAGGCAGCAGAGAGTTTAAAAAAGACAGTGCCTTTTGCCGCCTGTATGAATTTTTTTTGCCTTTGATAAGGCTTTTGAAAAAGAGTAAAAATTTTATTATAATCAGAGCAAAACGGTTAAGGAGATCTTAAAATGATAAGCACAGTTAACGTAGGTTTACAATACGGCGGCAGAGAGCTTTTTAAAGATGTCGATATGACATTCACAAAAGGCAACTGCTACGGACTCATAGGCGCGAACGGAGCGGGTAAGTCTACTTTTTTAAAGATCCTTTCGGGCGAGATTGAACCAAATAAAGGCGAGGTCGTCTACACACCCGGCGAGAGACTTTCGGTTTTAAAACAGGACCACTTCGAGTTTGACGAGTACACGGTTATTCGCACGGTGCTCATGGGCAATGCCGAGCTTTGCAAGGTTATGGACGAGCGCGAAGAGCTTTATTCAAAATCGGAGCTTACGGAAGAAGAGGGCATAAGAGTTTGCGAAATAGAAGATGAATTTGCAGAGATGGGCGGTTACAGCGCAGAGAGCGACGCCGAAATTCTGCTTAACGGTCTCGGAATAACAAACGAGTTCCACTATATGCAAATGAGCGAGCTTGCGGGTGAAATGAAGGTCAAGGTGCTTCTTGCACAGGCTCTTTTCGGCAATCCGCAAATTCTTTTGATGGACGAGCCCACGAACCACCTTGATATAGACGCTATCCGCTGGCTTGAGGAGTTTTTGATTGACCTTGACAGCACCGTTATAGTTGTTTCGCATGACCGCCACTTTTTAAACAAGGTCTGCACGCATATTGTTGATATTGACTTCGGCAAGATAACCATGTATGTCGGCAACTACGACTTTTGGTATGAATATACGCAAATGGCACAGCGCCAGCTCAGAGAGCAAAACAAAAAGGCAGAAGCCAAGAAAAAAGAGCTTCAGGAATTTATCGCGCGCTTCAGTGCGAACGCATCAAAATCAAAGCAGGCAACAAGCCGCAAAAAGCTGCTTGATAACCTTGTTATCGAGGATATTCCCGTGTCGTCAAGACGTTTTCCCTATGTTGACTTTAAGCCGGACAGAGAGGCGGGCAACGATATGCTCACCGTCAGCGGCATATCAAAAACAATAGGCGAGCGCAAGGTGCTTGATAACGTCAGCTTCACAATAAAGCCGAGAGAAAAGGTGGCTTTTGTCGGAACGGACAGCCTTGCCAAAACAACGCTTTTTCAAATTCTTATGGGCGAAATCGAGCCGGACGAGGGCGAGTTCAAGTGGGGAGTTACAACGTCGCAGTCATATTTTCCGAGTGACAACTCAGAGTTTTTTGACGGCTGTGAAGATTCTTTGATTGACTGGCTGAGAAGGTACTCAAATCTTATTTTTGAGTCCGATGTCAGAGGCTGGCTCGGCAGAATGATGTTCTCGGGTGAGGAGGCAACCAAAAAAGCAAAGGTGCTCTCGGGCGGCGAGCGCGTGCGCTGTATGCTTTGCAAAATGATGCTCTCGGGTGCTAACGTGCTTATTTTTGACGAGCCGACAAACCATCTTGACCTTGAATCCATAGCCTCTCTCAACAACGGAATAATCAAGTTCCCCGAGACCGTGCTTTTTACTTCTCACGACCATCAGTTTGTTCAGACAATCGCGAACAGAATAATCGACGTGACACCCGGCAGCTTTTATGATAAAGAAATCAGCTTTGACGAATATCTTGACGAGATGGCCGAGGCTAAAGAAACCGAATAATTTTATCGCAGATGAGAAAATATTCTCGTCTGCGTTTTTTCTGCCATATTTCGGACTCTCTCCGCATAGTCTTTTTATGTGGAGGTGACGGCATGGAAATCACAGACACCAAAAAAAGCCCTAAAAAAAATCAAAAGGGCAGTTCCGATTTTTTTTGTAAAATTATCGCCGTTCAATTTATTGCATGCGCGTTTTTAATAATTCTGCTCTCTTTGGTCTGCAAGCTCAGCCCCGACGGATTTAATAATATTAAAACAAAATATGACGGAATAATGGCAAAGGATTTGAGTGTGTCGGAGATATGGAGCTCGGTTAAAGAAGTAGCTTCATATGTTATGAAGCCGGTGGATATTAACTCGGTGCAAGAGACAAACATGAACACTGCCGAAAATTTTGAAGATGAAGATAAAGAAGAACCCACAACGCAAAATACCGAAGAAGAAAAAACGGAGGAGCCGAAAAAAGAAGAGGACAATAAGGAGGTCGGCAAAGTCGCGGCTGTCATGTCGCTTTTTTCGGATGATTCCGACATATCGGTGCCGATTAAAGGCAGAATAACATCGCGCTTCGGCTACCGCACCGACCCTATAAGCGGAGAGAATGCTTTGCACTCGGGGCTTGATATTGCCGCCGCAGAGGGGACGAGCGTGAGAGCGGCATGGGACGGCATAGTGACCGAAACGGGAAAAGACGAAAAAAAGGGTAACTACGTTTGGATGGTGCACAAAAACGGCAATGAAACGCTCTATTGTCATTGCTCAAAAATACTTGTGGAAAAAGACGCCGTTATTCGCGCAGGCGAAGCGATTGCACTTTCGGGCAGCACGGGTTACAGCACCGGACCTCATCTTCATTTTTGCATAAGAGAAAACGGCAAAATGGTTGACCCGCTGAATTATCTGAGCGAAAACGACGGCAGAATATGATTAAAAAAATAAGAGGAGTAACAATAAGTGTCAGCGTGTATTTTGCCGCATTGCTGACATTTCTTTTTGCACTTTTTCCGGGCGGATACGCACCGCTCGGGCTTTTGTGCTGCGTTTTGCACGAGACGGGGCATTTGATTTTTATAAAGCTTTGCGGCGGCAAAATAAAAGCAATCAATTTCGGCGTTTACGGCATGCGGATTACGCCTGCGGCAAACCTCAATCTTTCGCCCTTAAAAGAGGCGGCTGTGTGCTTCGGCGGACCGCTCGTGAATCTTATACTTTTTTCTTTGTCATTTTTAGCGGAAAGCCGAGCCTTTGCCGTAATAAATCTCGCTATGGCTCTGTTTAATCTTTTGCCGATAGAGTCAACGGACGGCGGCAACATTTTATATAATATTTTGATGTATAAAACGGGCGAAGAAAAAGCAAAGGCCGCGCTCAAAATTATGAGTGCGGTCTTTTTATTCTTTATTTATGTTTTGGGATTTATTATACTTTTTAAAACAAAATATAATTTTACTTTGCTGATTGTCGCCGTTTATCTGACGGCAAGATTTTTACATTCCTGATGTTATATTCTCGTCTCAAGCATATGAGTTTTGCCGATTATTTTAAATTCGCCGCTTGATGCCGGGATAAACAGGCTCTCGCCCTTTTTCATGCCGAGTGTTTTTTTGCCGCAGACGACTTCTGCGCTGCCGTCAAGGCAAAGAAGCGATACAAAAGATTCGTCGCCTGCCTCAGAAACATATTCGCCGTTTGTTTCAACCGAATACATTTTGAAAAGGTCACATTCCGTCAGGTGGGTGCGTGTGCCGCCGTCCTGTTTTTCAACTTCTCTTTCGCTTGCGTTCGTAATGGTCGGGGGGCAAAGCTTTGTGACGTCTGCCGCCTTGTCTATGTGGAGTGCTCTGGGCTTTCCGTCTGCACCGACTCTGCCGTAGTCATAAACGCGGTAGGTGGTGTTTGAGTTTTGCTGAACCTCAGCCAAAAGAATACCCTTGCATATAGCGTGCAGAGTGCCCGATTCTATAAAGAAAAGGTCACCTTTTTTAACCTTGACTTTGTTGACGATATTGAGCATTTCTTCGCTTTGGGCGGCTTTTTTAAATTCTTCAACACTTACTTCACGGTTAAAGCCGAGAATAAGCTCTGCACCTTCATCGCAGTCAAGAATATACCATGCCTCGGTTTTGCCGTATTCACCCTCAACGCGCATTGCATAGTCGTTATCGGGGTGAACCTGAATTGAAAGATTGTTCTTTGCATCTATAAATTTTATAAGTATCGGGAAAAACTCAAACTTGTTTCCGTTAGTTCCGCAAATTTCTTTGTGATTTTCCCAAACCTGTTCAAGAGTCTGACCCTTGAACTCTCCGTCTTCAACGGTTGAGGGGCCTGCGCTGTGGCAAGAGAGCACCCAAGCCTCTGCGGCGGGGTCTTTATCGGTCTTTATGCCGTATTCTTCAATAAGACGTCTGCCGCCCCATATGTAGTCGGCAACGCTCGGTATAAGCTTAAACATTTCCATACATAAGTCTCCAATCAAATAACTTTGCAAAAGTATTTTACGAGACTTTTTAAAAAAAGTAAATAGATTTTATTCAAAAGGCTTGACAAATCTTATTTTTATCCCTAAGATAATAGCTACGCTATTAAAGAAGAGGCGAAAACACTGCATAGGAGGAGATAAGGAGAAATTTTATGATAAAACATTGTCTTAACGTATCGGGACAAAAAATTTACGGTACAAACAAGGTTCTGCTTGCATCGGATGCAAACGGAACGGTGGGATTTAAGTTTAATTTTGACTCGGAATGGAAAAAGCTTGAAAACAAGGCGGCTGTTTTTCAGCGTCCGGGTGAAGATATGCTCACACTCGTGATAGAGGATTCATTTGTTTTTATCCCGTGGGAGATTCTCTCAAAAGCCGAACCGTTCTTTTTGTCGGTTATAGCTTACAGCGGCCAAAAACTGCTCACAACGCAAAAATGCGTTATGGCTGTGGCTGACAGCGCACTGCCCCTCGGCATGAAGCCGAGCTCACCGACCGAGGACATATTCTCAAAATTTAAAACCGAGACAGAAGAAAAGGTCAGAGCAGAGTATGACTCAAGGCTTAAAGGTCTTGAAAAGGACCTTGCAAAGTCGAACGAGGAACTCGGGGTGTATAAAGAGACTAACGAGACTCTCAAAGCACAGAATGAAACTCTTAAAAGCGAAAAAGAAAATCTTTCGAACGAAAATAAAAGCGTTAAACGTGAGCTTACACTCTGCAAGGCGGCAAACTATGTTTTGCAGGAGCGTGCAAAGCAGGCCGACGCATGGGATGAGTTTTGGGAAAACAGCGAGAATGTGAGCGGTATGTTTAACCTGACGGCAAGCACAAGAATTTTAGGCAAAAAAATTCCGTATCTTAACACTTTAAACATAACCGACGCCTCGTGTATGATAGGCAACGAAAAGCGTGCCGGCTGCAATACGGAAAAAATAAATATGCGCTTTGACAAGGTAAAAACCATGGCTTATTTTGCCGCTAACAATCAAACGGTCACCGATATTACGCTTAGCAATATAACAAGCGCGCTCGAGAACATGAATTATGCGTTTTATAACTGCACAAAGCTTAAAAATATTGACGCGGAGTTTGACATGACAAACGCGATTTATGTTTTTTATGCATTCACCGGCTGCAAATCTCTTGAAAAAATAAGATTAAAAGAGAACACGCTCAGGGTGAACATAGATTTTGGCGCGTGCGAAAATCTGACGCTTGAATCGCTGCTTTCTATTCTCAATTCGCTTTCGCCGAATGCGGTTAAAAAAACACTTACGCTCAGCAGCTTCAGCAAAATGGTGCTGAGAAACAGCGACTTTAGCTACAACGACGGTGAAAAAACATATTACGGCGATGTGGCATATTATTGGGCTGTTATAGACAAGGGCTGGTCGTTCAGCGGCTGGACGGTTTAAGAGGGGGAGAATTATGGAAAACTTTGTTGTAAAAGAATTTTGCCGAAAAGGCAAGGTCAGCGCATATTGCCTCATGCCCGATGAGGGATATGTTCTGGTAAGAATAAGTGACGGATATAAAAGCGAAAATCCGTTCAGCTTTCCGGCAGATGAAAACGCGCAGAGCGTTATAGATGATTTTTATGCCGAAAAAGCAGAGGATGAACCGCAGCCGCAGTAAATTCGGAAAAATTAAGGGCGGGGTCGCAAGACCTCGCCCGTTTGTTATATCAGCTCTCCGCAAATATTTTCTCTCATCAAATCAAACGGCAAATTGTTGTCTGTTATCAGCCACAGTTTAACATATGCCGCAAGGGGAGACATCTCCGGCAAAACCGTTATGCCGAGAGTTTCAAATGCCGACGCACTTTCATATGCCGTGCTGCCGGAGCCGGTGAGAAACACCGGAATATTTTTTTCTTTCGCTTTTTTAAAAACCGTACTCTCGTGAGTGTTCAGCGTTCCGCAATGAAAGCTTGAGTGTAAAACGGCAGCAATGCCGGCAGGAATATCGCCGCAGTAAAGACCTGCCCTCGCTTCAAGGCAAAGAATTTTTCGGCAGTATTTTTGAAGCTTTGCATCTTTAAAAATGTCGGCTCTGTTGCCCTCTGCTTTAAAATTCGGATTTTTCACAAAGCCGCTGTCTTTAAATTCGCCGAAAAACAAGTTTTTTACACTTTCAAAATCATTGCTGTAAGGCGCGGCGGCAATAAGCCTTGTGCCGAGGTGGACTTTTCTTTTGCCGCTGTCGTTTCGGTAACACACAAAAACGCCTTTCCCTAAATTTTGCCTTATGAACTCCACCGAATCGGTGAAATTTATATATCCGTTTGTGCGCTCATCGTCGAGCACATACTGTGCGCCGACAAGCATAATCGGAATTTCGGCACCGGCAAAAATAAAACCGAGAGCGGCGACGGAGTATTGCATGGTGTCTGTGCCGTGCGTTATGATTATGCCGTCATAATTTTTTTTGAGCAGCTCTTTTATCTGCAAAACAAGTTTGTTTATATGCTCGCCCGTCAGATATTCGCTCAAGCTTGTGTAAGGCTCATAAATGTCGGTTTTAACATCTTTAGGGCAGACGGAAAGCAGCTCTCTGTTCGGCATACCGGGGGCGATAACTCCGCCGTCTGCCTTGCTGCCTATTGTGCCGCCGGTGAAAACAACTGCAATGTTCATACTGCACCTTCTTAATTCATTAAAAAAGAGCCGAGATTTTCGGCTCTTTTTTGTAGTATGTTATTTAGTTTACCACTTAAAGTTCTTCATTACCAAGGAAGTTTCTGCCTGTGCGGTACCCGAAGAGTTGAGAACGTTTGAAATGTTGCAGTTAAATGTAAATGTAACGTTTACCTGCTTGATATTACCTGTCTTAGCGTCAATAACAGCTTTTACAACTGCGCCGGTGTAGCTCTCGTCAATGTTTGCACCGCTTGCAATTTCAGAAATACCGGAGTTGAGGTTTTCTGCGTTTTTGTGATCCCAATAATTCTTATCTTTTTCACCTACCGCAATACCGCATCTGTCAAGAGCAGTGTTGCCGGCAGAAACGGTTTTGCCGTTTTTAACCTGGCTTGAACCGTTTGCAAGGTTAAGAGTAATCGTATAAGAACCACCGTTTTCTGTTATTGCGGCTTTTGTTACGTCTGTTGCTTTAAGGGTAGAAGCTTTGTAATATTTGAAGTAGCTGTCTTTTGTATCTTCTGCCGAAACGGTGTGGGTGAATTTGTTGTCACTGCCAACGCCCATAAATTTATAAACTACTTTTTTGAAAGTTTTAAATGCAATACCTGCATCATATTTCTTTTCTACCGTGTTTCTCTCTTTTGTGAAAAGAACTTTCTTTGTTTCAACCTTTTTGCTGGCTGTGTTGTAGTAGTTAACGATTTCTGCCTTTGTTTTGGGTGCGCTGCTTGTTGAAGAAGTGCCGCCCTTTGTTGAGCTGCCCGAAGAAGTGCTGCTGCCCGTAGAGGACGAACCACCCGAAGTACTGCCGTCTGTAGAGGCGTCGCCTGCCGCTGTACCGTCGTCTGTAGCTGTGCCGTCATCTGCTGCGGTGCCGTCGTCTGCCACGGTGCCGTCATCTGCTATTGTGCCGTCGCCCGAGATGTCACCCGAAACCGCCGCACTGCCTGCGCCTGCCGATTTTTCCGCAACCTTGAGCTTTGTGTCTGCAATTTTGCTGACGCCCATCGAAACAGAAACGAGGACTATCGCAACGCAAACGACTGCGCTTATGCAGTTGATAAGCGTTGTTTTAACCTTTGTATCCATAGGAACTTTATTTGCTTTCTTTTCGGCTTTAGCCGCTTTTTTGGCAGCCTTTTTAGCCTGCTTTTCTTCTTTCTTGCCCATAAAAGAAATCCTCCTGATTTTATTGATATGACAATTATATATTAAAACCCATAATTTTGCAACTGATAATTTTGAACGAAAAAACACATGCTTAATTGAACATATCCACAATTTCTCCGTCGGTTGCGGATATAAGTATCTCATCATCAGAGGACATCATGCCGACCGAGACATGAACATCAGAGAAATTGTGGCTTTCAAATTCATTAAGGCAGGTTTTTGACATACTTGCAATGCTCTCTGCAAGTGTTTGCCACTGAGTCGGGTCTATTTGATAAAGCGCGGCGCATGACTTGTAGTTTTTGTTAAAGTAGGCGGCGATTATAAGCTGCTTTTTGTCTTTGTCATAGTGACCCTCGGCATTGTAACCGTCTGCGCGGAATTTACTTTTTATATCGTCAATAAGCACCTCGGCAAGCTTTTCACGCGTATTTACCGATTTATCCGCCGTTGTCGGCTCTTCATACTCTGCGGTGACGGCACTGCTAAATTTGCCCGATACCTCTTTGCCGTCTTTTTTGTATGAATATTCCGTGATTTCGGCGCTTCTGCTGCTCTCGTCACAGCGTGCGCTGAGCGTGACCTCTTCACCCGGCTCTATTTTTATGGGGTAAGTCATTTCGGCTTCGTCAATTTTGTTTTGCTTTTCATCATATATTGCGGCTTTTATTTTAAGGTCGGATATTTGCTCGCTTTCACCGTTTTTTATGACGAATTTTACTATCATATCCTCGCCCGCACCCGTGAGCGAGGAACTCACCGCCTCAATGCGTCCTCCTTTGCCGGAGCATGACGTGAGAAACATCAGCATGAATATCAAAAAAATCGAAGCGGATTTTTTAAAAATTTTCAAATTATTCACCGCCTTGTGAATTTGATAAGCTGTCTATAAACTGGCGTGCAATTCTGCCGGACATTCCGCCGTGTCGAAGCTCCCAAACTCTTGCCATGTCAAGAAGCTCGTCATCGGGAATATTCAAACCGCTCCTTTTTGCAAGGTGCAGAACAATTTGCTGATATTCTTTTTGAATGGGTCTCATAAAGCTTATCGCAACGCCGAAACGCTCCGCAAGAGAGAGCTTTTCCTGCACGGTGTCGGAGTGGTGAATATCCGCCTGTGTGTCGTTGCGGTCGCTCCATGTTTCTTTTATAAGGTGGCGGCGGTTAGACGTTGCGTAAATCAAAACATTTGACGGCTTCGGCTGTATTCCGCCCTCAATGACCGATTTGAGATATTTATATTCTATCTCAAAATCTTCAAAAGAGAGGTCGTCTATATAAACAATGAAACGGTAGTTGCGGTCTTTTAAAGAGTCAATAACCGCGGAGAGATATTTAAACTGATATTTGTTGACGTCGATTATGCGAAGTCCCTTTGACCAATATTCGTTGAGCACCGCTTTGATGCTTGTGGATTTGCCCGTGCCTGCCGCACCGTAAAGCAAAACATTGTTTGCCGCTTTGCCGCCGACGAATGCTTCGGTGTTGTCGCAAAGCTGTTTCTTCTGCGTTTCATATCCCCATAGGTCGTCGAGAGTTACGTCGCTGAATTTTTTAACGGGAACAAGAGTGAAATTATCACCGCTTTCTTTTATAACAAACGCTTTGTTAAGGCCGAAGCTGCCCGTGCCGAAATCTTTATAAAATTTTGCGAGCACGGCGGCAAAATCCTCCGCGGATTTTGTTTTGTCAAGCTCTTTGCAAAGCGAAAGAGCCATTTTGCCTATCTCGGTGTCGGCGGTTGCTTCTTTGTAAATGGTGCAGGTGTAGTCTTGAAGCTTTTTGACGGTGCCGCAGTGTGACGAATTTTTGAAATCATAAAAATAAGCGTTTCTCAAAATTTCGGCGTCAGAGAGCGCAAGAGAATATGCGCCGCCCTTTTGCATTTCTCTTTTTTCGCAAGAGAGCGAAAACGGGTTTTCGTCATTCATCATCAAAAGAGCGAGATAAGCTTTTATTACGTTGCCGCTTAAAGAATATTTTTCTGCCGTTTGCGACACGGCAAAAACCGCGTCAAAAAAGTTATCGCCATCATTTATAATGGAATGTATAGCTTTGTAGCCGTCATATTTTCCGTAGAGTATCATTGAATCCGGCATTTTTATCGACCTTTCAGTGTTTTGTTTAAGCAAGATTATACAACAATATTTTTTGATTTTCAATACGGAACATATATCTTTACATAAGTTCGTGCACAGCCGCACGTCGCCTCTGATTTAGGGGTGGCACGGCGAAGCCGTGACGGAGGAGTTAATTCGGCGGCATTAGGGCATGAAACCGAGACGGTGTGCCCACACACCGCCGCCATTTCACCGTCCGCACATATGAAATTTACTGCATTTTTAACTCTTTCACCACAACATTTTAATTAGCTCTTGATTTAGATATATAAGATGTAATATAATAAAATGAATTATAATATACCGAGGTGAAACTGTTGGAGATTATTTTTACATCTGCCGTGAGATATATTCTCGCAGGGCTTTGCTGTGCGATAGTCCTTGCCTGCGTAATATCGCTTATGAGAATTAAAAACCCGCAGGTCAAGCCCGCCGTGTTTGAAGACACCGTGACGGGCGAAGAATACCCCGTAACTTATTGGGAGACTTCGATAGGCCGCAGTAATTCCTGCGACATAGTGCTTTCTTTCAGCACCGTGAGCAGGTTCCATGCCGTTTTGACAAAGCAAAAAAAGGGCTGGGTAATAACTGACACACTTTCACGCTCCGGCACATATATTAACGGCGAAAAAATCAAAGAGCCGTCTGTAATTAAAAGCGGCGACACGCTGACCTTCGGCGGTGCTTCGCTTCTTTTCAGAGAAAGGTAAAAAATGGATACATTAAAAAATGCAAAAAGAATAGTCGTTAAAGTCGGCACATCAACTCTTACATACGAAACCGGCAAAACAAATATCAGAAGAATGAAGGAGCTTGTCGAGGTGCTCTCGGACCTTGAAAACAGCGGGACACAGGTTGTTCTTGTCAGCTCCGGCGCAATAGGTGTAGGCGTGGGCAAGCTCGGTCTTAAAGAAAAACCGCATGACACCCCCGGCAGACAGGCCGCAGCTACGGTTGGTCAGTGCGAGCTTATGTTTATGTATGATAAGCTTTTTTCCGAATACGGCCACAAAATAGGTCAGCTTCTTGTCACACGTTCCGATATAGAAAATTCAGAGAGAAAAGAAAACCTTGTCAATGCGTTTGACAAGCTTCTTGAATACGGCGCAATACCGATTGTGAACGAAAACGACGCCGTTGCGGTTGAAGAAATCGTCTTCGGCGACAACGACCAGCTCTCGGCGATAGTCGCAAAGCTTATCGGTGCGGACGGGCTTATTATAATGACCGACATTGACGGGCTTTTCAGCGGAAATCCCAAAACCGATAAGGACGCGGTGCTCATACCCGTTGTTGACGAGATAACGGAAGAGATAGAAAAACTTGCAGGCGGCGCAGGTACGCGCAGAGGCACGGGCGGAATGATAACAAAAATCCACGCCGCAAAAATCGCCTGTGACGCAGGGATACCTACCGTTATAATGAACGGCTCAAATCCCGAGGATATATACAGACTTATGGAGGGCAGGCAGACGGGCACCATGTTCTGCGCCCAAAAAAATTAAAAGGGGAATTACTATGCTTACCGAAATCGGCAAAAAAGCAAAGAGCGCGGAAACCGTATTATCCTGCGCCGGCACAAACATAAAAAATGACGCACTTTCGGCGATTGCCGAAAAGCTTATAGAAAAAACCGAGGATATTCTTATCGCCAACAGAAAAGACGTGCGCAAAGCGAGAATGGACGGTATTTCCGAGTCGCTGGTTGACAGGCTTTCTCTTGACGAAAAAAGAATTGAGGCAATGGCAAAGGGCGCGCTTGATGTTGCCGCTATGGAAGACCCGATAGGCAAAACATTGAGCGGAACGACAAGACCCAACGGGCTGAAAATAGAAAAAGTAACCGTTCCCCTCGGAGTTATTGCGGTTATTTATGAGGCAAGACCCAATGTTACCGCTGACGCGGCTGCGCTTTGCCTCAAAGCCGGCAATGCCGTTATTTTAAGAGGCGGCAAAGAGGCGATAAATTCAAATATGGCAATAGCAAACGCAATGCGTGCGGCTGTTGCGTCGGCAGGTCTGCCTGCGGACTGTATTCAGCTTGTGGAGGACACCTCGCGCGAAAGCTCAAACGCACTTATGAAGCTCAACGAATACGTTGACGTTCTTATTCCCCGCGGCGGAGCAGGTCTTATCAGAGCGTGTGTAGAAAACTCCACCGTTCCCGTTATAGAAACAGGCACGGGCAACTGCCATGTTTATATTGATAAATATGCAGATATTGACATGGCGGTAAAAATTGCCGTTAATGCAAAAACGTCAAGACCCTCTGTTTGCAACGCCTGCGAAAGCCTGCTGTTTCACAAGGACATTGCCGCCGAGGCAGTGCCTGCGGTTTGCTCCGCACTCAGAGAAAAGGGTGTAGAAATAAGAGCGGACGAAAAAATACAAGAGCTGTTCTCCGATTGTATCCCGGCAGACGAGAGCGACTGGGGCAAAGAATATCTTGATTATATAATCAGCGCAAAGGTTGTCGAGAGTGAGGACGAGGCGATAGCCCACATTGCAAAATACGGCACGGGGCACAGCGAGTGTATCGTAACAAAGGATTATGAAAGCGCACGCGTTTTCACTTCGCGCGTTGATGCGGCGGCGGTTTATGTCAATGCCTCGACAAGGTTTACCGACGGTGCGGAATTCGGATTCGGTGCAGAGATAGGCATATCGACCCAAAAGCTTCATGCAAGAGGTCCGCTCGGCCTCAAGAACCTCACAAGCGAAAAATATATTGTTTTGGGCAGCGGTCAAATAAGATAGGGGAATCGCTATGGCAGAAGAGATTACTGATAAATCTTTACCTAAAAAGAAAAAACGCGGCGGCTTTTTTGCTCTCGGCATTGTTATAATTTGCTTTGCGCTTGTGGGCGCTGTGTTTTTGGGCGGACTTGCCGTCGGCGGAATAAAGAGCCTTGGCGGTAAAGAAAAGAAAAAAGAAGAGTACGAAAAGTTTTTATACCCCGTTGTGATGCTTGACCCGGATGTGTTTGACGACGTCACAAACGCAAAAATGGAGGATCTTTTAAATGCCGCCATTCTTTCTGTTTTGACAAGCGACGAGGCGACGCCGTATGACTTTGACTTTGTCGAGGGTGAAACCTCCGGTATGGCTGTTCCGCAAGAGACGGTTGAGAAGGCTTTTTCTTCTCTTTTCGGCACTGACGTTGCCCCGGTTCACCAAAGCGTTGAATGTTCAACCTGCGTTTTTGAATATCAAAGCGCGGCAAAAAGATATATTATACCGATAACTGGCTACGACCCTGCTTATACGCCTCGCGTAGAGGATATAAAAAAAAGCAGAGAAGGTGCGGTTGAACTGCTTGTGGGCTATATTGCTTATGGTGATTGGGAGGTCAACGAGGATAAAAGCTTCACAAAGCCGGAGCCTGCAAAATACAGAAAAATTACGCTGCGCAAAACAGATTCGGGCTTTTATGTCAGCGCAATTCAAAATGCGGATATGTCAAAGCTGACAACCGTATCGTCCGCGGCTTAAGCCAAAAAAGAGCGCGGATAAAAGCAAATTTTACAGCGGGAGAGATGCGGCATGAGAAAAGATAAATATTTCAGCAAAATCATTTCTTTAATACTTGTTTTAGCAATGCTTTTCGGCTTGTCGTCGCAGATGTCGGCAGCCGAAACCGATTTGGGCTCTTCTCGGGGGCAATACGAGCTTTATGAACCCGAGGCAAACAGCATATCCGTTTTAAAAGACGGCAGCGCCTATGTCAACGACTGCATAAGCATTTATTTTAAAGACGATGCCGATGAGCGTGAAAAAGCCGAAATCATAAGCTCGCTGGGCGGAAAAATTCTCGGCAAATTCGATATGCTCTCTCTTTATCAGATAGGTGTAAAAAAATCCTCGTTTGCTTCACTCGGCAGACTGTGCGAGGATTTGATGAAAAACGAAGCCGTTGAGCTTGCCGCCGTTTCTATGGCAGACAACAGCTCAGAGCAAATGATACCCGATGACCCGTGGGATCTCTTTTGGTCATGGGAGGGCTCTATGATAAGCAGCGATTCGCGCTGGTGGGCAAAGGCCGTTGAGGCGGACAAGGCATGGGATTATAACGATTACTTCAGCAAAATCAAGGTTGGCATTGTTGACGCCGGCTTTGACACGGAGCATGAGGATTTAAAGGGCAAAATCAGCTTCCCCACAAAGGGTATGGAAAAGCAAAATATTCCGGCATATCACGGCACTCACGTTGCGGGGATAATCGGAGCCGTTCCGAACAACGGCAAAGGCATTGCCGGGCTTGTTTGGAACAGTGAGTTGATTTGCGTTGACTGGCTGCCAGACAAGAACTCCGGGCAAAGCTGGAACACCAAGGAGAGAATCCTGGCCGGTCTTGTTTATGCGGTCACCGCAGGCGCAAAGGTTGTAAATTTTTCTTTAGGCTCATCGGATGCTATAATAAACGGGACTACCGACCGCTATCAAATAGCAAAAGACGCTGAGGCAAAGCTCAGCTCATATGTTATTGCCAAGCTGCTGCAAAAAGGCTATGATTTTTTGGCGGTTCAGTCGGCAGGTAACGGAATAACGCTTAAAAACGGTAATTTCTACGCGGTCGACGCATCAAACAACGGCACTTTTTGCTGTGTTACGCCAGAAAATGCCGTCAGCTTTGTGGACGGAGTCGGCGCACAGGAGATATGCGACAGAATTGTTGTTGTCGGCGCGGCGATGTATGAGGATTTTCAGTTCTTTGAAATGGCAAATTTTTCAAACGGCGGCAGCCAAGTCTCTGTTTATGCCCCCGGTGTGGAAATATACAGCACATACACCGACGAAAAGGATTTATCAATACACAACGCTTACAGTTACATGAAAGGCACTTCCGTGGCGGCTCCGATAGTCACCGGCGTTGCCTCTATGGTTTGGAGCACTAACCCGGACATGACCGGCGCACAGGTCAAAAAAATAATCTGCAACGAAAAAAACACCCCCGAAACCGTCAGAGACAGCAGATACGACTACCATTTGCCCGAGGGCGAGGGCAGACTCGTAAACGCAAGGCTTTCTGTTGAGGACGCTGTATCGCGCCTTGATAATCTCGGCTGCGCACGGGGCAAAATAATATGCAAGGATACCGAAAACGGCGTTGCCGTCCCGTATGTTATAACGGATTTAAACAGCGGCGAAGTTTACCGCGGAATTACCGACAAAGACGGAAACTACACTAAGAAACTTCCGTCAGGCGAATACACCGTGAGCTGCAATGAAGACGGCACGGCTTATACACGGCAGTTTACCGTTTCGGCAGGGGACAGCACGGATGTTTCTGCCGTAACGACCGAGAAAAACGATTCTGTTATTTTAAAAATGATAGATGTGCTAAAAAAATCCTTTATATTTATCGTAAAAAAAATATATGAACTTATCACCGGCATAGGTGACTGAAACTAAATATTTTGCCTCACCGCGAGGCAGTAGTTGACCCCGTCAAGAGCTTTTATGTTTTTGTCGGGGTTTGCTTTGTTGTATGACGAAAAAAATCGGCCTGTTATTTCATCGGGCGTCAGATGTTCGTATATTAAAAATCCGTTTTTTGAGAGGATTTTTTCAATTTCCGAATATGAATATTCAGAGAGCATTTTTTCGTTTGCCGCCGCTGCGAGAGCAGAGTGTTTTTTAAAATCTTCGCTGCCGCTTTTTTCGGGGTAGTCAAAAATTACGGAGCTTCCGACAGGCGCGATTTGAGAAAAATCATTCAGAGTTTTTTCAAAATCTTTTTGAGAGATATAATAAGTTAAGCCGAGCAGGCTGAAAAAGCTTTTTTGACTTTTATCAAAATTTTTGCTTTTTAAAAGAGCCGCACCGATATTTTCTTCTGAAAAATCAAGGGCGATATATTCGGTGCTTTCAGGCACGTCAATGTCGGCTTCTTTTAAACGGAGCAGCTTGTCTTTTATCATCTCTTTTTTGTCAACCTCAAAAATTTTAAGGTTTAATGCCCACTCCGGACGGCGGTAAGAGAAGGTGTCGTACCCTGCGCCGCAGACAATATATTGCTCTGTGCCGATATTAACTGCGGTTTTAAGCGAGCTGTTTGCAAATGCAGCCCTGCCGAGCGGTGAGGGCGCAAGCGAGCCGTAAACTATTCTGTCTAGGGCTTCGTCCTCTGTTCCGCAAAATGACGGGTAAAAAAAGTTTATTCCGTCCGTCATGTTTTTCTTAATGCTTTCATACTCACGGTTTGTCAAAATTTTTTCTGCAAGAGTATCGTCATAGATTTTAACGTCACTTTTTTTGCTGTGATAAGCTCTTGCAAATGCGCTGACGAGCGCTGTCATGTTTTTGTTCATTATAATCACCTCACAATTCTTAATACACCAAGGCCGCAAAAAATACAAGACTTGATTTTTTGCCCGATTTGTGGTAATATAGAGACAGAAAAAGAGCCGAAAATTTCACTTTTTTGAAATCTTCGGCTCTTTTTGTTTTGATTAAAGTTTTGATTTTAAAATTTCCGTAAGCCTTTCTGCGATGATTTTGTGCCCGTTTCTGTCGGGGTGAAGAGGTTCTTCCGGTATCCATCCGCTTGAATCTATAAACAAAATATCGCAGAAATTTTCTTTATTATATTTGCAGATAAATTCACCGAGTTCTTTATGGAATGCTCCGCAAAACGCGCTCAAAGCAATAAGGCGCGAGCGGGGATTTATTTTTCTTATAACGTCCAATAATTCACCGTAAGACTTTAAATATTTTTCGGCGCTTGCTCCTCTGTCGTTGGCGCCGTGGTTTATGAGTATGTAATCGGGTGAATCATAATTTGTTTTATGACTTTCAAAGCAATATGGGTAAGCCTCTGCCGCTCTCGGCACTGAGCCGCAGCCGCCTTTTGTGGCACCGACTGCGCCGTAGCCCATAATAATCGGTGTGAGACCGAGATTTTTTGCGGTTAACCATGCATAAGTTGCGGTCGAATCGTCTTGATAAACGCGGTTGTTAAAGCCGTTTGTTTTGTCGGCCTGCTTTTCTTCGTTAATCAAAACCCCCTCGGTTATCGAGTCGCCGACAAATTCAATAATTTTTTCTTTTGCATCAAAAATCTCGGCATTTTTTTGCGCGTCGTAGCCGAGAAAAGACACCTTTGCAATCAGCGGTGAGTGCCACCTGTGCTGCATTTCGACTGCGCTTTTAAAAATCACCGTCAAAACATGATTGCCGCTTTGAGGTGCTTCCACTCTTAAAAAAGACGAGAGCGGCGACTCAAATCTTGCTCCGCCGTCAAGAGAAAGATAAAGGTGAGGGTACGGCTCGCGGTTCCAAAGCGTGTCGAAATAAAGGGTTATATCCTCGCCCTCAAAGGCTATTTTAAAAAATGAACCCGGAGCTGTGCTGCAAAAGCAAGAATCGTCTTCGCACCATCTGCCCGTGTATTTTATACTATTGTCTTTGTATGAATAAAACATTTCATTCCTCCGTTATCCAAAATTCGCTCATCATAAAGCCTGCGGTCGGTTCGGCTATTTTAATCTTCGCAAAGCCGTTTTCTATAAAGCTGTTCGGTATGTCATAAACCACAGATATAAAAGGCTCTTTAAGAAAGATTTTTTCAAATTTTTCATCGCGCTTTCCGCCGTACGGCTTGCCGCGATAAAGAAGGTTGTCGTTTATTGTTATGCAAAAATCATTTGCACTCTCGTCATAATTCCCTTTTTTATAGGTGATACGCAATTTATAATTTTTGCCTGTGAGTGAGCCGAAAGAGCACCCGAAATTAAAGTGGTCGTAAACTTTCGTCATGCACATGGGCAGGTTGCCGTCATTTCTCGGCGTATCGCCCTGAAAATCCATATAAAATTCACCTTTTTGCCTGCCTGTGCGTGAGAAACCGTCAAGCGCAAAAGAAAAATAAATTTCTCTCTCTTTAACCTTATTCCTGCCGCATATCTTTTGCATATATAAGAGCGGATTTTTATCTTTTTTGCTCTCTTTTATTTTGTTAAGATAAAACACTCTGTCCGTTATCGGTTTGTCAATTGTTTCAAGTGTGCAGCCGCGCTCCCAGCTTCTGCCGTGATAATTTTTGACATCGAGCTGTATTCCGATAAGCTCAAACAAAAGCCTTGCGTTTTTGTCTATTCCTTTTCGCAGCTTTTTGTATTCCGGTGAAAAATCCGTGAGCAAAATTTTCTCTGCCGCTCCGATGTCGCCGTCCGTAATTTTTCTTTTTGCTTCTTTTAACAATTCGTTTTCAAAAACAAATCTGCTCTTAACAAGGCAATCGCACTCCGCTCTGAAAAGAAGCATAACAAACCTGAAATTGCTCAAAAGCCTTTTGTCTTTTTTTGCAAGGCTCTGCAAAAAATCAAGGCAAAGGCTTGCCTCGGGGCTTTCGTCCGGCGCACCGAGCCAGTTTTTCTCAAGCATAATAATTATATCTGCGATTTTTTCTTTATCGGCAAACGGAATATACGCATTTGCGTAATCCTTCAAAATATCCTTTACAGCTGTGCTTTTGTTAAAATCGAGCGCGGAAAAAACGACCTTATTTATATCGTCGTGTATTCCGTCGGAATATGAAACGCTGCCGTCAAAAAAACTTTCCGTCTCGGAATAAAGCCGGCTGTACTCCGTCGGTCTCGGCGCAATGCTCTCTCTGCCGAAAGCAGAGGCAAACGCATAGTGCCAGTCGTCCCTGTCATAATGCACGGGATATTCGCACCTGACGCTGTGTGTTATATCGGGATAAAATCTCAAAGAATATTTTTGCGGGAGTTTTTGCCGAAGCTCCGCAAGGCTCATGGCATGGTTGGGGCCGTAAATTATTCCGTCAATAAATTCGGGCTCTTTCTTTATTTCTTCAATAAATTTTTCTCCCCAGCTTTTATATTCATGCGGAGCTTGCGCCGAAATCCAAAGCTTTACATCAGGGTGATATTTTTGCGCCGTCTCTTTAATAAGCCTGCATCTTTTAAAGAGTTCGTGCGGCATCATGTCGCCGGGGTCGCCGCCGGGTATAAAAATCGCGTTTAATTTCGGCGCGTCTTTATAAAAATATTCGGTCTTCTTTATTGCTTCTTCATCTGTTTCATTCTGCCGCGTCGGCTGCCATGACGATACGTCCAAATCAAGCTCCATACATATCTCGGACGTCTTTTTAAACATCAGCGCCGCGTCATATTTCATCAAAACGCCCTGCTCTTCTTTCATATCGGGTATCCCCTCATATGTATTCATAGCGAACATCATAAGGTCAAGAAAATAGCGGCGGTACTGCATTTCGTCCCACGCGTCATATGTGTTGTTTAAATCGCGGTAGCCTATCTGATGCCCTCTGATTTTTTTATCGGGCGAATACTCTCCGCAAATATTTTCATCAAAAAGAACTCTGTCTTTTTTGAAACTGCATTTGCGAAGGAAGAGAGAATAGGCATATATAAGACCGCGAAGCCTGTGCGCCGAAAATATCAGCGTGTTTTTATCAAATTTTATTTCAAAGCTTTCATCTTCGCTTGCTTCGGATATAACAAATTTCACCGTAAGAGATTTACTCTCTTTATCAAAAGATGTTCTTAAAGAAAGCTCGTCCAAAAAAAGTTCTTCTGCCTTTTGGGGGGCAGTGCCGACAGCCTCGGTTATAATGTTTTTGTATTCCGTCATAAAAACACACCCTTGAAAAAATAAAAAACTTATTGTAATATTAACGGTGCAAAAGATTTATTTAAGTATAGCAAAATAAAGCCGCAATATCAACAGGTGATTAAGATGATTGAAAAAATCCGAGAAAAAAATATATGGGATACATTATCCGAAACCGATTTGCCGATTGTTCTCTACGGCATGGGCGACGGAGCGGACATGGTTATATCCGCGCTGGAGGAAAGGAATATAAAATTTGCCGACATATTTGCGAGCGATGCCTTTGTGCGCGGTCAGTCTTTTCACGGCAAAAGAGTAAAAACATATAAAGAAACAGAAGAAACCTATGAAGATTTTTTTATCGTGATGTGCTTTGCGGTGCGTGATGATAAAACGATAGAGCTTGTCAAAAAAATGGCGGCAAAGCATCCGCTTGTTTCGCCCAATGTGCCGATTGTGAATGACGGACTTTTTACTCGGGAATATATAGAAAAGCATGACAAAGAATTTGACTTTGCTTTTTCTCTTTTGGCAGATGAAGAGTCAAGAAAAAACTATCTCGATATTTTAAATTTTAAAGTCAGCGGAAAAATCGAATATCTTTTTTCTGCAGAGAAAGAAAAAAGCTTTGTTTATAAAAATATTTTGGGTGCAAACGGCGAGAGCGTTTTTATTGACCTCGGCGCATATGACGGAGACACCGTCAAAGAATTTTGCGAGAGCACAAGCGGAGAATACAAAAAAATATATGCCTTTGAGGCGGACGAAAAAAACTTTAAAAAGCTTCAAAAATACGGCGGAGTTTCAAAATATTGAACTTTATAATTATGCCGCATGGGATAAAAACGAAATGCTGCATTTTGAAAAAAGAAATGCGAGAAGCTCGCACCTGTCATCTCACGGCAGCGCAGCGGTTGAGGCGCACAGCGTTGATGAATTGATTGACTTTGCGACCATATTAAAAATGGATATTGAGGGCAGCGAAGCGAGAGCGATTGAGGGCGCAAAAAAGCTGATATCGGTTCATAAGCCGTCGCTTTATATTTGTGCTTATCACCGAAATCGCGATATGTTTGATTTGCCTATAAGAATAAATAAAATTTGCCCCGATTATAAATTTTATTTTTATCATCACAAATATATCCCGGCGTGGGAGTCTAATTTTTACGGTGTTGTAAAATAAAAGAATTTATGTTAAAATAAAAATCGGGGTGATGAGATGGCAAATCCTAAAAGCAGAGTTCTGCCGCAGATATTTAACGTGTTTTTGTTTGTTATGGTGGCTCATTGTGCCGATGCATTTGTGCTCGTCACACCGGGCGATATGAGCATACTCGGCACCAATCTTTACGGTCACTTTGCAGGCATTCTCTGCGTGTTTGTTGCGTGTCTTATTAAAAGAAAAGACGTCAGAATGTTTGGGCTAAGAATAAAGCCTAAAAAAATATTCAAGAGAATTTTAGAGGGCGCGGTGTTTGCGCTTGTTCCGATTGCAATAGTTTGCCTTGTTCGCGCAGGGCTTTATACAGTCACTCAAAATGAAGCATTTAAGTTTGCATTTATTCCGCCGAACCATAGCAAAAGTCCGTTCGGTGTTTTAAAAACAACGCTTATTTATGCCGCCGCATTGCTTGTGAGCACTTTTATGAAAGAGCTTTTCTTCAGAGGCTACATAATTCGCTCCGCGCGTCCCACATATTCATTTGCAGATGCCAATATTGTTCAGGCCGCTCTTTGCTGCGGAATTTCAATTGCAACCATTGCAAGAAACTTTACAATGGGGCAGTACGGCGGAATTGTTGAAAGTATTCCATTTGTGATTATGCTTGTGCTCTGCTTTGTTGTGCATGACTTTATTTCGGGTATAAAATGGGGGCTTTTATTCAGAGCCAAAGGCGATATTTGGGCGTCCTTTTTTGACCATTGGATTTACAGAGTGCTGGCATATTCTCTTTTTGTTTCGCAAACAAAGGTTACAAAGCTTTCAACAATGATTTATCTGATTGCTGTTCAGGCAATATCCTTTGTGATGGTTTATTTTTATTATAAAAAAGAGCGTGCAAAAAAGAAAAAGAAATCGCTTGAAAGAGAGATTAAAAAAATAGAGCATAAGAAGAATGTCATGAATGATATTGAGACAACTCCGGCACAGACCGAAGCTCAAAAAGCAAATGCAGACAAGCTCGAAGATTTTTCGCATGATGAAATTCGCAAAAAAGTTGCAGAATTTTCTTCTGTGAAATCACGGCGCCACGGCCATCGTGCACCCGTCTCGGCAAGCGAAGAGAATAACGACATTGTTTCACTCGATGAGGGCGGTGTCAGCAAGCGCGTGAACGAATATAAAAATGAAATGATAAGCTCTATCGGCAAACATTCCCGTCCGCAAAATCCCGGTGCGGTGCCGCCGAAAGAAGACGATGAACTCCTCGGACTTCGGGATATAAAAATAGACGAATTTTATCAGGAATATGCGCGCGAAATGCAGAGAAAAATGGACGAAGATAAAAACGATATGCAGGCAGAAATAGACCGTATGGAAAGCGAGCATAAAAATTAAAAGCGGGGCTGTTACGTTCAGATGCAGAAAGCGCTTTCTTTGCCCCGAAAGAGTAAATATTTTACCGTTAAATAAAAACAAGACTATAATCCATATTCGGCAGCTTCTTAAATCACCGTTTATGAATTATAGTCTTTTATTTTTTACACTTTTACTCTTTGGTTTGCGCCAAATGCGGCAGCTGCTTATTTATCGGTTGTGGTTTGATAAAAATCTGTCAACGCCGTTGCTCCCGCAAAGGCAATGGCGGCAAACAAAAATGCTCCGAGCCACGGCAGTGAAAGCATTACATCAAAAGCTTCTTTCGGTGAAGTGAATATCAAACACAGCAAAAACGCGAATATAAAAAAGCAAATGTTGAATGCGAACGAAAATAAAATACCGAGTATCAAATAATATAAACAGCCGTTGTCAAATGTTATTCTGCCGCAAACTTCTTTTTCTTTTTTACTCAGCTTTTTAAGCTCCGATTTTTTCGCTGCCGCAGATGCAAATAAATTAAGCTCGTCTATATTTTTTTCATAATCTTCAAACGGAATATATTGCGAAATCCCGCTGAAAATTCTGCGCCCTTTTGCGTTGAATAAGCATGAGATTATATCGGTTGATTCTTCACCCTTTTTTAAAAGAGCCGTGCCGCAGAGAAGAAAAATATTTAACGATTCTTTGTCGCAGCTTTCAAAGCAGTAAACGATGTGCTTGACGTTTTTCTCTCTGCCGACGAGATAAACCGTTTCATAAGATTTTGCAAGATGCGGGCGGAGAATTTCGCCGTCTTTATAAAAATTCGGATAATTTCCTTTATAGCCGAGTAAATTCATTTGCTCGGTTATTTTTTCTCTTGCGGATTTTAAAATATTCGGCGGGCACAAAGCTTCTGACTTTTTGACGTATTCACTCTGTGAATTTTGCAGTTTATCATATATTTCGCGCCAAATATTTTCATACTTTTTATTATTCAAAGCGTATATCAGCTGCATAGCATTTTTGGTGCGAGAGAATGTTCCGCAGGTTTTCTTTTCTGTTTTGATAATTTTTTGAAGCAGCTTTTTACAGTCGTGTTTTTGTGCAATGCTTTTTAATTCTTTAAATTCGCACTCACTTTTTATTTGGGTCAAATCAAACAAAGCGACAATCTCTTCTATGAGAGGCAGAAGCTCTTTTTCTTTGTCATTACAACCGCCGTGAAGACTGTCATTCTTTGTTTTTATTGCGGCGCAAATGTTATACAGTATATTCCATGCTGTTTCGGCATATCCGAAATCTTCGGAGCAATCATAAATTTTTGTCTCGCATTTTGCGGATGAAAATTTTATTTCAAAGTTATAAAGCTTGCAGTCGTCATAATCCTGCATTGCTCCGTAAAGGCAAAATTTATCGCCGAATTTTTTAAGGGAGCAAAATATTATCGGCATGTCGGGAATATCGCCTTTTTCTAAGTCTTCTAAAATAAGACTTCTGCCGAAAGATGAAATGTCTTCGATAATAAATTCCGTTTCTTCGGCTGTTTGCTTTGCGATATAAAATAAATCAGAGCCGATTATTTCTTTAAAAGCGCTTTTGACATCGCCGTCAAATAAAACACAGGCTTCGTCAAATTCTTCTTGTCTTGTTTGTCTTCGCTTAACGGCTTCCGTCTCGCACAAAGAGAGAAAGCCGAGGCAGTTTTCTTTAAATTCTTTTAATATTTCATCGGGAAAACTTTCTGCCTCTTCATAAAATTTGAATATATCATTTTGAAACTTTTTCTGCTTTTTTTCGCTTAAAAGAAGCGGCTCTTTGCCGGCGGCCTGCTTCGCCTGCTCATATATCTCGGCAAAGTATTCAATATATTCTGTTCCGATTTTTTCAATTTCCGCCATTGCTTTCACCTCTTTTTTGCAGTATATCATATTGAAGCCGACAAATCAATGTTGCATAAAACATCAGAGAGACTGCCCGATAAAAAGGCAATCTCTCATCTTTTGTGCCGTAAATATAATATTTATTTCATTGCAATATAGCAGTAGCTTGTTCCTGCCTCGTTCATGGCGGCACTGACAGAGCCGACGGCTTTGTTTGTTACTCTGAATCCCGTTGATGTCAGCTGCACACCGTTGGAGCTTGTGTCATCTGCCGCAACCGCAAAATAATTTTTTGCCTTTGAAGATGAAAAATCTATTGTGGTGTTCGGCATATCCGGGCTGAAAACCGCTATGAATCTTGGCTTAAACCCGAAATTTATTGATCTTGAACTTGCCCCGTTGCCGAGATAGAATCCCGTCATAAGGGGATTGTTCCAATTCTCTTTGTCTTGCTTTGTGACGTGCACCACGGTGTCTCTTATGTGACTGCCGCAGATAAATTCTTTTTCGAGAAAAGATTTATAATTTTCATCGGCGTTTTCTGCCGGGCAAAAGTCGGCAATTATTTTAAACCAGCCGTTTAAAACCAGCGCGTTGGTGTTTCTGTCGGACTGTGTTTCGTCACAGCCGGATTCGCTGATGTTGAGGTCTGTTTTAAAATTAAGCGCGTCGATAATTCTTGTGAATATATCGTGGCAGGCAGAGCCGCCGTAAGAATACGGCACGCAAATGCTGAGCCTTGTTTTTATGTTTGCGGTGCGGCAATATTCCTGCTTTTCGAGCAAGCCGTCCGCATTCACCTCAAATTTATCGGTAAGAGATAAATTTTCTATCCCCACCGCAACTATTGACCTTTTAAGCGGAACCGCTTTAGCTATCGGCGGAAATTCCGTAAAAAATGTTATATCTTTCATATCCTCCCTTGCAGAGAGCCAATCTACTATTCTGCCCGGGAGCGCAACTACGCTGTCCGTTTAATCCACCTCCGTTATCTCTCTTATAATTGCCCATATATAAGAGGGCTTATCTTTATAATAAACTTTTTCCGCACGGTCAATGGTGTATTTAACGCCGTCGGATTCAACGTGCCCGTTCATAGAGTCAAACGCCGTGAGGTCATGCTCGGCAGGGCCTATATAAAGATATTTGCCCTGGTTGTCAAAACCGATTACGGTATAAACGCCGTCAAGATAAATTTTGTTTTTGTATCTGAGCGGCTGTATAAAGCCGTGAAATATCGGCGAACTCCAGCCGTCGTCTTTTTTTAATAAAATTTCTCTGCCGAATTTTTTAAACAGTGCGTCAAGGTCAAAATCTTTCATATATCCACCTTTTCAAAGAAAAAAGATTCGTCGTTTAAAAGCGGCAGAAGCTTTAAAAATGCTTCGTCTCTCAGCTCTTTTGCAAGCGCAAGATTTTTGTCGGCTTGTGCGCTGTCTTTTGATACGGTCAAATCACCCGCTTTAAAAGATGTTACGCCGTCGTCATCGCGCGAGGCTCTTTTTACGCAAAGGTTAAAAAATGCCTGAGCCGCGGCTGCCGCCGTGATTCTGCTGTCAAAAGGGTCTGCGTCTGCCTTTAAGCGTGATGTTACAAATAAAAGCGCGTGCGAGCAAAGACTTTCGGCAGAGCTTTTTTCTTCATCGCGAAGTTCTGTTATTTGCTGCAATGAGTCCAAAACATCAAAAGCGTCAGCCATATTATGTACCCGAAGAAGATGTCGCTACGTTAAGCACTTTTGAAGCGTCTTTGATGATTTTTGCAAAGCCGTTTATAGACGTTATTGAAATCTGCTCAAGCTGGCGGTCAACAAGCTTGCCGTAATCGGTTTCAATATCGCCGACTTTAACGTGCTCAAGAGCGCAGGATTTATCAAGACCAATGAGAGAGCCTGCTGTTTTGATATGAGATGTTTTAATAAGCTCCGCACCGAAGGGTGTAACCATTTTGCCCGTACCGTGGAAATTGAGACCGGCATTCGCGTCGCGGAACTCCTGAAGCTTGAGAATTTTTGCCGCAGCGTCCGATGACGCGAGAATGGTGTTGAGCTCATACGGCGCAAAACCGTTCCAAAAATCCACAAGCTCATCATAGCTGTATGCTTTGATGCTTGAAGCCGAAGCGGCATTTTCGCCGCCGTCGCCGTTGATAAGCACATCCACAGCGTCTGCCATAAGGCTCTGGGCGAGATATGCACCGATTCTTTTAAGGGCAATGGCAATGATGTCAAGTCGCTGAAAACGAATGACGTCGTAGGACGTGGTAATCATTCTGCCGCGCTTTTTAAGGCGGATTGTTCTGTCGCTTACAGAAAAATCTGCGCTCTGAAGAGTGTCGCCCTCAGAGATAACGGGCATTGTTCTGTTTTCGTCCGTCATAACAAGATCCATGGCGCGGTAATCCATAGAGTCGATGTTTGTGGTTGCGGCAACGATTTTGGGTATGAAATTAGCCTCGTCCATGCCGTATCTTACGGCGCGCGCAACATACTCGGGGAAGAGCACCGCCGCGTCGCTTGTCTGAAAGAATTTGCCTACAACGCTGCTGTCCGCACCCGAAACCTTAATGTCAAAGCGTTTAAGCTGGCGCTGGTATGCGTCAAGTCCCTCAAGGCTCGTGCCCTTGTAGTTTTCCGAGGGGTCAAGCCCCTCAAGTGTTTTGGTAAAAGAACGGCCTGTGCCGTACATTCCTTTTTCAAGTTTAATATTATCAAATGACATAATCAGTCCTCCAATTAAAATATAAATTCGTTGTTGTTAAAATCGTGTGCGTCCTCGCGTGCTTCAAGCTGAGGCTTCAGCGGAATCACTTCGCTTGCTTTGCTTATTAAAGATTCGGTGAAGCTTTTGAGCGAGTCGATGTCAAGAGAATCGCACATTTTCTTTATGATTTCGCCGTCTGCTTTTCCAAGACAAAGCGAAGAATATTTTATCGCCTGCTTTGTAAGATTTCGGCGATATGCTTTGCCCTCTTCGGCGCATTTTTCAAGCTCCGAGAGCTTTTGACCGAGCTGCTTTGAGAGCGCGTTGCTTATAATTATTTCATCGCCTTTTTTAAAAGCGTTTTCGCCGTCGCAAAAAGATTTTGCAACTTTTGTTTTTTCTGCGCTCTTAATTACGCCGGCGCCTGCCTGTGCCGGCACTGCGACAAATGACCATTCATATGCGTCCGCAGGGTCTTTTAAAATGCAGTGGCACAGTTTGCCCGAATAAACGGCACCTTTCATATGCGTGCACTTTTCGCTTCGCATATCGTTGCCGCACACGGAGCATATGTGCTCTTTAACACTGCAGCAAACGCTGACTTCTTTTTTTATACCTGAGGCGATGTCGGATATAAGCGGCCGGTTTTTCTCCGTGTCGGGAATATAGGCTTTTGCCTTTAAAAATTTATATTCCCCGCCGTAAGAAGTCTTTTTTGTTTTGTCCGATATTACTTCGGTTTCAAAAATCCTTGCAGTCTGGTTTTTGCTTGATTGCGCGTGGTCAAAAATTCCGGTAACTCCCACAAAAAGCTCTTTGAGCTTTAAGAGAGCACTGTCGTCAAATCTTTCGCCGTCACGGTCAATTTCATTGTCGCAAAGTATTACGCTGAAAACAAAAACGTCGTCTGCTTTAAGTTCTTTAAGTGTGAATTTGTTTATAAGTGCAAGCTCCGCTTCGCTCGCGCCGCGGGGAGCATTGCTGCTGATTTTATTCATTGGTTTCTCCTTTCAGCTCACTTTCTATTTTAGAACGCTGAGCGTCATAAAGCCGAGCCTTGCTGAGTTCGACTTCATCCTGCAAAGTAATGTCGTCCCACACTACCCGAGCCTCGTCGCATATGCCGCAAAGGCTCATATAAGTTTTGCATATTTTGCCTATAACCGGGGTCAGAACTCTTCTGTATGCCTCAAGCTCGCTTGTTAAAACGTCCGCCTGCTGGCTTGACATTCTCTCGGTCGATGACCATGAAAGACCGAGCAAAAACGGCGGCAAACCTGTCTTTGCAACTATCTGCTCAAGCATCTGCCTCACAGGTACTTCGCTGTCCAAAATCTGGTCGTCCGCGCCGATGGCCTTTATGCTCACATCGCCGACTGCAACAAAATCTTTTACGGGGCCGCCCGCTTTCATCGCTTCGCCCCACTCTTTTGCAATCTGCTGTGCGCGGTCCTTTGCATAAGCCCTGTCAACAACGTCGTTTTGGGGGCGGTATGTCACGGCATAGCGCACGTTTCCGGCTCTGTCCCAATTATCGCCGACAGTGTTAAAAATTTTTACAAGTATTCCGCTTACAAACGGCAAACCTTTTAAAAGCGAATTGCCGCAAAGCTTGCCGGGGGAAGGATTTAACACCGACAGCAAAATAAGCTCCTGATATTTGACGGGTGCGGCACTGCCTGCGGTTCTTGTGCAAACGAGCGTGCCGATGCCGTCTTTTGCTCTGCAAAGCTCCACCGAGTCAAGGTCTGCATTGTAAAGAGCGGCAAAATTCCCTGCTCTGTCGGTGACTATTTCTCCCACTGCGGTGCCGTAGGTCAAAAGCTGCTCGAAGTAGGCAGACATAAATTCCGATATGCCGTATCTGTTTTGCCCCACTCTTACGTTTTGCATAAATTCATTTATTTGAACGCCGTTTTTCTCGTTTTTACATTCTATATGAAATCCGCCCGTGAGCCTGACAAGCTTTAATATTGCGGCGTCGATTATCGGTATTGCCTCTCTCAGCTCGCCGAAAAGCCTTGTCTGAATATTTGAGGGCACGGCAAAGTTCTCGGTGAATTCAAACGGTGAGGGTCTGTAAGTCTGCGGAACGCTGACTGCTGTTTTTGCGGATGAAATTTTTTTAAAAAATCCCATCTCAACTCTCCTTTCTGTCAACACTAAGGGCAAAAAAATCATTCTGCGGCGCACTCATCGCCGTTGTGACAAAATATCTGATGTCGTCCATAGCGTGGTCGTTCTCTTTGCGCGGTGCGTCTTTTAATGATTTTTCGTCCCATCTGTAAAGTGAAAATTCTCTCAAAGTATCTTTGCAATCGGGCGAAAAAAATATTTTGCCGCCCTTGAGTGCGTCGGATACCTGCCGTATCCCGTCAATAACATCGTTTTTTGCGGGGATAACGGTGAATTTTCCGTCACGGCGAATACATTGAATAAAGCTTGCCGCCGACGGGTCAACAATAATTTTTTCTATGTTGCGGCAGCCCGCCAGCTTTTTGATTTGCTCATAGTGCTCAAGGTCGGTGCGCTGTTCCCCCTCTGTGCGGGAGTTGTAGTAGTATTCGGCTATTCTGTACCATGTGTCGCCAAACATTCCCCAAAGGCCTGCGGAACAGGGATTTACTGTGCCGTAATCGCAGGAGATGCAGTAGCGTTCGGCCTCTTCTTTGGGCGGATTTTTGACATGGAGCTTTTCGCTGAACATCGGGTAAACGGTTCCGTATGCCGCGACCCATTTGCCCTCTACAAATCTTTGATAAAATGCGCCGGAATAAAGCGACTCGTACCTTTTTCTTATGTTGTCTGACAGACCGGGGTTGTCTTTCATAGTGAAATGAAGATAAAGGCAGTTTTTGCTCTCGGCTTTTTTTATCCATTCGCAATAGAACCAGTGCATGGGGTGTTCGGGGTTGCAGTTAAACCAAAGACGTGATTTTTCGAGCGAGCATCTGGCAATTGTCTGCTCCACAAAAGAGCGCGGCATAAGAGCTACCTCGTCCAGCAAAACTCCGCCGAGCGTCATGCCCTGAATGAGTGCCGCCGAGCCTTCGTCTTTGCCGCCGAAGAGATAAAAACGGTTTGTTCTGCCTTGATACGATATTTCAATAAGATTTTTTGAATGAAATTCTTTGCAGGTAAAACCTAAAGAAGAGAGCAGCGGCTGCATAGGCGTTATCAAATTCCTTTTGAGCGACGCTATTGTTTTTCCGCAAAGGGCAAAAGAAGTGTCTTCAAAATCATAAAATGACCAGAAAATAAAAGACAGAGACATGCAAACGGTTTTGCCGGATCGAACCGCTCCGTCGCAAATAATTGCGTCCTTGTTTCTGAAACGTGATGATGAGCACCACCAGGTTAAAACGGCAAGCTGCTTTTCGGAAAACTTTTTAAAACAGTTTGCGTCAATCGCCATCGTCCGAGCCCCTTATGGCGGCAGCACTTTTTTCTATCACGTTATAAAACGGCAGAGCCTTGTCTGTTTCGCTGTCGGCAGACATTTCACCGAGAGCCTCAAGCGCTTTCAAACGGTCAAAGAATTTTATTTCAATCCCGCCGTTTTTTGGCCTCTTGATTTCGCTTATGTTAAAAAGGTCAAGAGTTTCAAAATTCGGTGCACTGTTTTCGTCATCTGAAAACAGCAGCTTATAGGCGTCGGCGCACGAGCCGAACGCAAGCCTGCGGTAGCCGCTTTTCACTTCGCAATCGGACGGCGTTTCGATTTTATCAAGCCTTTCTATTTCAGAGAGAATGTCTTTTCTTTTCATCAGCTTTGCGGCTGTTTTGCAAATAAACATTTCATAACCTGCAAGGGCGGCGGCTCTGCGCGGTTCTCTGAACTGACAATAGTAAAGGCAAAAAAGTTTTTCGCGTGGTTTCAGTTTGCTTTCCATTTTTCTTTCCTTTCTTTAATATTTCGCCGCGAGAGGCGGTGAATGTTTAAACCGTCTCTCACCCTAAGGGGCAAAACAGCAAAATTTGAAGCATTTTTTTGCAAAAAAATACCCCACACCCAAATGTTCACAAAAAGTTCACATTTAAGCGTGAGGTATAATCTTTATTATTTTAATCCAAAGGTATTATTTCGCCGTTCTTAATTAAAAATTTGTTTTGTGCCAGTGACAAAAGCGGAGCGTCCGATTTCGGATTGTCGGTATAAGCGTTTCTGAAAACAAAGCCGGGGCACTCTTCTTTAATTCTTCTTACCTTTTCTTCACCCTTGCAGTTTTTTGATAAAAACTTTCCCGTTTTGGGGTCTGCCTTTGAGCCGATAATAAATTTCACTCCCAGCTCTTTTAGCACCGGGGATATTTCAAACTCCGGCGAGGCAGAGCAAACAACGGTTTCGGCGTCGTTGCTTTTTGGGTCAAACCAAGAGAATATTTTGTGCCTGTTTTTTGCCCAAAATTCTTCGGCTTCTTTCTCTGCGTCAATGCCTTTTACAAAGCAAAAAAATTCTTCTTTAAATTTTGTTAAATCCGTTTTTTTAAACATGAATTTTATTGCTGCAAATATTTGTCTCGGCAGATATTTCAAAAGCCTTGGGTGACGTTTTAGGCAAAACAGCCAAAACTCGCTTGCTGAATCTCTCGGGTATAAAGTTTTGTCAAAATCATACAGATCGGCTGTCATAATAGCTCCTTAAAAAGAGATTTTTTGTCTTTTGCCGTCAAGATTTACGGTAACGCACTTGTCGGCATAAACAAATTCATATTCGCCCTCTCCGGCGGCATAGACTTCGTATAAACTGCCGTCGCGCCATTCAATATCAACGACCGTGCCGCCTTTGATGCTAAGACCTTTTACGCTGCCGTTTTTCCATTCATCGGGGAGTGCGGGCAAAATAAGCGCCCTGTTGCCGAAGGACTGCAAAAACATTTGTGCAATTCCGCTGACTGCGCCGAAATTTCCGTCTATCTGAAAGGGGGAGTGCGCGTCAAGCATGTTCGGGTATGTGCCGCCGCGTCCTCTGACCTCGGGGTTCGGTATGTATCTTAACTGATTGTTTATAAGCTTCAATGCGTTGTTGCCCTCTCGAAGTCTTGCGCGGAAGTTTATTTTCCACCCGAGACTCCAGCCCGTTCCCTTGTCTCCGCGCTTTTTGAGCGTTTCTTTTGCCGCCGCCGTAAGCTCGGGAGTTCTGTCAACATCAATGAGGTTTGCGGGGAAAAGACCGTAAAGATGCGAAACATGGCGGTGCTTAGGCTCATTCTCTTTTTCTTCTTTATACCATTCGAGAAGTCTGCCGTCTTTGCCGATTTTGAACGGGAGCAAGCGCGGAAGAACGTCTTTAATTTCGTCAATAAACGGGTCGTTGTCGCCTAAAATATCGGCACAGTTCAGAGCATTTTGAAGGTTGTCTTTTATAATGCTCATAGTCATGGTCGTTGTTTGGCTCACAGCGACTTCTTCACCGTCTTTGTCAATAAAGAGGTTCTCGGGCGAAGTAGAGGGGCAGGCGATAAGGTTACCGTCCTTATCTTCCGTCAAAATATCAACGCAAAATTTTGCCGATTCAAGAATAACCGGATATGCCTTTTCTCTTAGAAAATCCATATCGCCCGTGTATTCATAATATTCAAAAAGATGTCTTGTGAACCACGCGCCCGAGCAGTACCAGAACGACCATGCCGCAGAGCCGCCGACAGGTGTGCTCATTCGCCAAATGTCAACGTTGTGGTGAGAGGCAAATCCTCGTGCGCCGTAAAGCTCTTTTGCGGTCTTTTTGCCCGATTGTGCAAGCTCCTCAATCATATCGTTAAGCGGCTCACAAAGCTCCGGCATTGAGCAGGGGAGAAGCGGCCAATAATTCATCTCGGTGTTAATATTCACAGTGTAGTTGGAGCGCCAGGGCGAAACCTTTTTATATGTCCATATTCCCTGAAGCGTCATCGCCTGCGTACCCGGACGCGATGCGCTTATCGCAAGGTATCTGCCGAAATTAAACAAAAGCGTATAAAGCTCAATATCGTTTTTAAAGCGCATAAATTCAATAAGCCTCGTTGAGGTAACGGTATTCTCTTTTTTTGAATTGCCGAGGTCAAGGCTTACTCGGTCGTAATATTTTTTATAGTCCGCAATATGAGCAGAACGAAGCTCGTCGTAGGGAATAAGCATTGCTTTCTTTATCTTTTCTTCGCACGGAGCCTTAAATTCTTTTCTCGGCAAAGTGTTCCACTTGTCAAAGCTGCTCTGTGCGCCGAGATAATATGTGATATATGACGCGCCGCTTATCTGAACGCTGTTTTTGTTGAATTTAATTTCACCGTCTGTGTCAAATGCGGTGAGACAGCAAAACTCAATTCCCTTTTTGTCACCGTCAAGGTATGTTTCACTGCCGTCCTCTTCCATTTCTGAGGGGCAAAGACCCTCAAGGCGCAAAAATGTGCCGTCGGTTGTTACTGTGTGGCGAAATTCATTTTGATATGTTATGCCGATGTCAATTTTTTCATCGCCGTCCGCAGTCGTTTTCATAACCAAAATATCATTTACCGCGCTTGTAAAAGCTTCGGTAGTGTATCTTGTCTTTTTAAGGCAGTATGACGCCGAATACAAAGCTGTTTTAAGGTCAAGATACCTCTTGTATTTTCTCGGCTTGAGGTTGTTTTTATATGTAATTATGAGCTTACCCATCGGCAGATAAAACTGGCTGAAATCGCCGACGAAATCCTTTTGTATAAGCTCCTGCGCTTTGAAATTTTCATTTTTCAAAGATAATTCGCGCGCTTTTTTGAATGTCTCTGTCGGATTTTTCTGCCTGAAAGTCTCTTTCCCGGGGTAACCCGTCCACAGCGTGTCAAGGTTCAGCTCAACGGTTTCTGTGTCTGTTCTGCCGTAAAGTGCGGCACCGAGGCTGCCGTTGCCGAGAAGAAGTGTGTGCACCCATGTTTTTGCCGGGTGGTTATACCATAAGGCGTTTGATGCGTCAGTCATGTTTGCCCTCCTGATTTGTGTTAATCCGTTTAAGAAATTATAAACGTACAGTGCGGCAAAGTCAATTAGTTCTTGCAATTTAAAGCCCGATATTGTAAAATAAACCGTAATAATTTAACGGAGATTTTAAGATGTCTGATGTATTGATAATAGGCGGCGGCGCGGCAGGTCTGATGGCCGCCGGTACCGTGTCTATGACAGGTAAAAGCGTAACTGTACTCGAAAGAAACGACCGCCCGGCCCGCAAGGTCATGATAACGGGGAAGGGCAGGTGTAACGTTACCAATAATTGCACAGAGCTTGATAAACTTATAGAAAACGTGCCTCAAAACGGCAGATTTTTATACAGCGCATTTTCAAATTTTATGCCGAGCGACACTATGGAGCTTTTTGAGGACATGGGCGTTCCGCTGAAAACCGAAAGAGGCGGCAGGGTCTTCCCCGTTTCGGATAAAGCGGTTGATATTGTGGACGCACTTGTCTCTTTTGCAACGGATGACGGCGCGCAGATAGTAAAAGGCAGAGCCAAAGAGCTTATAATAGAAAACGGCACAGTTAAAGGCGCGGTTACCTATGACGGCGAAAAGATTTTTGCCGAAAAGGTGCTTATCGCAACAGGCGGCAAGTCTTACCCTGCAACAGGCTCCACCGGTGACGGATACGAGCTCGCAAAGCAGGCGGGTCACACCGTTACCGAGCTAAAGCCCTCGCTCGTGTCTTTGGTTTGCCATGAGGGATTTTGCACCGACCTTCAGGGCCTTGCTCTCAAAAATGTATCTATGAGCGTTATTGACAGTGTGACAAATAAAGAAATTTATAAAGATTTCGGCGAAATGCTCTTTACTCATTTCGGTGTTTCGGGGCCAATGATACTCTCTGCCGGCGCACATATGAGAAATATGCAGCGCGGCAGATACAAAATATATGTCGATATGAAACCGGGGCTTTCTTATGAACAGCTTGATGCGAGAATACTCCGCGATTTCTCTGAAAATAATAATAAAAACTTTATAAATTCTCTCGGCGGACTTTTGCCTCGCAAGATGATACCCGTTGCGGTGAAGCTCAGCGGAATCAAGCCGACAGAAAAGGTGAACCAAATCACCAAAGAGCAAAGGCACAAATTTGCCGAGGTGCTCAAAAAATTCAAGATAACCGTCAACGATTTCAGTCCCATAGAAGAGGCAATCGTAACATCGGGCGGCGTTAAAGTGAGCGAGATTGACCCAAAAACAATGGAGTCTAAAATTGTGAAAAATCTTTATTTTGCAGGCGAAGTTATAGATGTTGACGCCTATACGGGCGGTTTTAATTTGCAAATTGCATTTTCTACCGGCAGGCTCGCAGGCGAAAATATGTGAATTATTTTTAGAAAAGAGGATATATTATGCCTATAAACATAGCAATAGACGGCCCTGCGGGCGCAGGCAAAAGCACCGTTGCAAGAACGGCGGCGGAAAGGCTCGGTTACATTTATGTTGACACCGGCGCACTTTACAGAACCGTTGGGCTTTATTCAATAAGAAAAGGCCTTGACACCAAAAATGCCGAATCGGTAGAGAGTACGCTCCGCGATATAGACATTAAGCTTGCCTTTGAAAACGGTGAGCAAAAGGTTTATCTCAACGGCGAGGATGTGTCGTCGGACATTCGCACTCCCGAGGCTTCGATGGGTGCTTCAAACGTTTCGTCTATACCGAGCGTGAGGGCTTTTCTTTTTGATCTGCAAAAAAACATAGCAAAAGAGAACGACTGCCTTATGGACGGCAGAGACATCGGCACGGTGGTTCTGCCGAATGCGGATGTTAAGATATTCTTGACCGCTTCACCCGAGGTTCGCGCCAAAAGAAGATATGACGAGCTTATAAAAAAGGGCGCGGACGTCAAATTTGACGATGTGCTCGATGACCTCAAAAAGAGAGATTATCAGGATTCCCACCGCGAAATAGCACCTCTTAAGGTTGCGGATGACGCGCAGGTGATAGACACGGGCTCTTTTGATTTTGAGCAGAGCGTAGCCGCCGTTCTCAACGCTGTGAATAATAAGCTTAAGAGATAGACGGGATATAATTTGAGCAATATAAAAAAGAATTATTTTGCAAGAACTTTTTTAGCGTTTAACACGCCGATTTTAAAAGGTCTGTACCGCGTGAAATATGTCGGCAAAGAAAATTTGCCACGCGGCGGCGGATTTATCATGGCTTCAAACCATCTGCTTGCGCTTGACCCGTTTTATATTGCTCTCGGCAGCAAAAAAGAGCTGTATTTTATGGCAAAATCAGAGCTTTTTGAAAGGTCGGCTTTTTCTGCATTTTTAAGGTTGCTCAACGCTTTCCCCATAAAGCGCGGAACTTTCGACAGGTCGGCTTTGAAATTCGCAATAAAAATAATAAATGACGGAGCGGTGCTCGGCATATTCCCGGAGGGGGCGAGATCTATGAAAGACTATCTCCCGCATGAGGCAAAGCCCGGTATTGCATATATAGCTCACAAGTGCAAATGCGACGTTGTGCCCGTGAGCATTTATAACGATAAAAAGTCAAAGCTTTTTACCCGTTTAACCGTCAGATACGGCGAGCCGATAAAATATAAAGACCTTATGCTCGGCGATTTTCCCGATACCGAAGATTATTGCCGTGCCGCCGATATGATAATGAAAAAAATAAAAGAACTGTGGGCGATGGGACATGCATAAAATAAAACTCGCAAAAACCGCCGGGTTTTGCTTCGGCGTAAACCGAGCGGTGGATATGCTTTATAAAATGGTAGAAGACGGGCAAAAGGTTTGCACCCTCGGCCCGATAATACATAATCCGCAGGTTATAAACGACCTTAAAAGCAAAGGCGTGTCCATCTATGATACGCCGGAAGAAATCCCCGACGACGTTACGGTTGTTATAAGAACTCACGGCGTCGAAAAAGAGATTTTACAAAGACTTTCTCGGACGGGGCACAGTTTTTGCGACGCAACCTGTCCGTTCGTCAAAAAAATACACAAAATAGTCGGTGAAAATTCGGATGCCGACACCGTGGTGCTCATAGCAGGCGATAAAAACCATCCCGAGGTCAAGGGGATAATGAGCTATTCGCACGGCGACACCTATGTGTTTATTGACTCCGCGGAACTTGATAATATTGTAAAAAACGGCAAAGATATTCCAAAAAAGAAAATTATTGTTGTCGCTCAGACCACTTTCAGCATAAAAGAGTGGGAAAACTGTATAAAAAAAATAAAAAAACACTATACAAACGCGATTATTTTTGATACAATATGTAATGCGACCAATGAGCGGCAGTCGGAGGCTATCGAGCTTTCAAAAGAGTGCGGTGCAATGGTCATAGTGGGCGGCAGGCAAAGTTCAAACACAGCCAAGCTTAAAGCCGTGTGCAGTGTAAACTGCCCCACATATCTTATCGAAACGGCGGATGAGCTCAAAAAAACAGATCTCCGCGGTTTTGATTGCGTTGGTGTTACTGCGGGGGCATCCACCCCTGCCGGTATTATAAAGGAGGTACTTTCAACCATGTCCGAAATTTTAAACGAACAGGAAAAAGAAATCATCGAGACTGCACCGCAGGCTCAGACAGAGGAGGTGCAGGAAGCTGCTCAACCGGCTAAGTCCATTGACGAAATGGATTTTTCTCAGGCGCTCGAAGAGTCTCTTAAGAATATGAGTACTGACCAGAAAGTTCGCGGAATAGTTACAGCAATATCTCCCAGTGAGATTCAGGTTGATATAGGCAGAAAACAGACAGGTTATATTCCTGCTGACGAATACAGCGCAGACCCGACCGCAGACCCGTCAAAAGAGCTTAAAGTCGGCGATGAGCTTGATCTTATCATCATGAAGACCAACGATCAGGAAGGCACAATCATGCTCTCCAAAAAGCGTTTTGACGCTCAGGGCGCATGGGACAAGATGTCAGCAGCTCTTGAGTCGGGCGAAGTTCTTGAGGGAACTGTTACCGACATCATCAAGGGCGGTATGATCGTTGTTACAAACGGTATCCGTGTATTTGTACCCGCATCTTTGGCAACTGCTTCAAGAGGCGATTCTCTTGAGGATCTTCTCAAGACAAAGGTTAAACTCAAGATTATTGACGTTAACCGTCAGCGCAGACGTGCGGTCGGCTCGGTTCGTGCAGTTCTCAAAGAAGAGCGTCCGATGCTTTCTGGGCACAGGCAGAAGAGGGTCAGACTTATCACGGCGTTGTTAAGTCACTTACAAGCTACGGCGCATTTGTTGATATCGGCGGCGTAGACGGCATGATACATATTTCCGAGCTTTCTTGGAGACGTATCAAACACCCGTCAGATGTTCTCTCTGTAGGTCAGGAAGTTGACGTTCATATTAAGTCACTTGATAAAGAAAACAAAAAGATTTCTCTCGGTTACAAAAAAGCCGAAGATAATCCGTGGGAGATTCTCCGTCGTGATTATCCCGTTGGCACAGTAGTTGATTCCGAAATCGTAGGTCTTACCGCTTTCGGTGCATTTGCAACCGTAATTCCCGGTATTGACGGCCTTATCCATATTTCACAGATTTCTAACGAGCGTATTAAGCACCCGTCAGATGTTCTTAAAGTAGGCGATAAGGTTCAGGCTAAGATTACAGCTATCGACTTTGATAAGAGCCGCGTAAGCCTTTCAATCCGTGCTCTCCTCCCCGAATCGGAAGAGGCAGCAATTGACCTCGGCGCAGAAGCTGAAGAAGCTCCCGCAGAAGAGACAGCCGAATAATTAAATAGGGCAATAATTTGCAGGCAGCCGTAACGGTTGCCTGCTTTTTCGCATTTTGCCGAAAAAATGATTCCCACATGGCGCGTCCGCACACTGCCAAAAAGTCTTCTCCCGGATGAGGATGAGTTTTGCCTCTTGTTAATTGGGAAATCCATAGAACGAAAATGCCTCGTAGGGCAGTGTGCCCACACACCGCCGAGAAAAAAGAGCCGACGCGGCAGC